>CETH01183444.1_pt1 | contig 20093 bp, 22 predicted proteins | sample 361461 | NCBI WGS metagenome assembly CETH01 (sample SAMEA2622695, study PRJEB7988) | marine metagenome | isolation source: saline water (ENVO:00002010), including
TTGTCTAGTTATACCTGTAACTTCGCAGTTTTGAATTATATCAACTCCTAATGCATTTGCAGATCTAGCATATCCCCATACTGCAGAATCATGTCTAGCATTACCAGCACGAGGTTGAACAGCTGCTCCCATAATTGGAAATCGAGCATTATTATAATTTAAAATTGGAATCTTTTTTTTAAGTTTTTTAAGATCCCACAACTCTCCATCTGTTCCGTTTAATCTCATAATATTATACCTTCTTGCATATGAGTCTTTAGCTCCAGGACTATGAAAAAGAGATACATGAACTCTTTGACTAAACATTACATTATAATTTAAATCATGACTTAAGTTCTCCCACAATTTTAAAGAATGTTCATAAAATTGATGATTGCCAGGCATCATATAATTCGATCTTACAATTGTTGTATTTCTCCCAGCATTACCCCCTCCAATCCATCCTTTTTCTAAAACAGCTATATTGTTTAAATTATGATTTTTTGCTAAATAATAAGCTGTTGCCAAGCCATGAAGTCCCCCACCTACAATAATAACATCATAGTTTGATCTAGGTTCAGGATCTCTCCATTGTCTGCTCCATCCTTTTTGTCCATTCAAACCATTCTTAAAAACATTCCAAGCATTAAATCTAGTCATAGAAAAAATTATTTCTCATCAATTAAATCAATTATTGTATTTTTTTTAATATATCCAGGAATAACTTTGTTATTTATTACTAGAGTTGGGGTTCCTTTTCCTCCTATTCTTCTTGCTAAAAAATAAGAGACCTCCAAAATTTCTTCTAATTCTACCATATTAATATTTTGCATATATTTTTCTATATCAATTTCATTTTTAATTAAAATTTCTTCAAGAATTTTATCATTTATTTTTGACTCAATTAACATCAGCGAATTATGAACATTTATAGCTTTTTGACGATCTTGTTTAGTTAGTGCTAATATAGTAAGAGCATAAAATCTTGAAGTTTCAGATATAACTGGAAATTGAAGTATGTATAATTTTACATCTTCTCTTTGATTAATAACATCCATAATTTCAGGATGAACTTTCTTACAATATATGCAATTATAATCAACAAACTCAATTATAATGTTTTCAGCATCTTCATTTCCAAAATAAAGATCATTCAATTCTGGCATAACTTCTAAAATTTTTTTGGATAAATTTCTATTATCGGATTTATCTAACAAAGGCTTAAAATTAATTTCTGATTGAATTTCACTGTTAAGAAAAACAAAACATGTTAATAAGAAAAAAAACTTTTTCATTTTTTTAATGACAAGAAACATTATATTTTTTTAACCTCCAATAATTATAAGGCAAAGGAGTAAAAAAACCCACTAAAAGCATGATAGGAATCACCCACCAAACTAATTTTGCTTCTCCAATTAATAATAAATCAACTAAATTCATTGAAATTTCCATACTTAACATAGAAATTAAACTCATACCTGTTGCTGTTTTTAGAGCTTGAATAAAATTCATTTGGCTTAACAAAACGAACGTTTCTAAAGCAATACTTGTAATTATTCCATTAATTATTGCTAATATCATTATAATAATGACATTAATTTCATAATCTGAAAATTGAAAAAAGAGAATAGTGCCAAAATCTCCAATACTACATCCAATTAAACACCAAAAAGTATTCTTGATACTTTTAATAAGTAATTTATTTTCAAGAAAATTAAATAACGATATATATTTATTCAAAATTAATTTTTTTTTCATTTTTTATATTATAAATTATAAATTTGTTGGCCATGTGTCGTTTAGTCTATAACCTTCAGGAAAAGGATCATCTTTATCTAGATAAAATTCTTGATAACCAGAAATAAATGCAGAACCTTTTATTTTTGGTCTAATATATTTCTTATCATTTTCAATATATTCTTGCGAAATTCTACAATAAAATTTTGAATCAATAATAGATTTTGAAATAAATACTTCATTTATATCAATTTCTTTTTTCTCTCTCATTAAAGCAAGCCTTGCTGAAGTTCCAGTGCCACATGGAGATCTGTCAAGTTTCCCTGGTCTAATACAAACAGTATTTTTTGCTTCTTTTATACCTTGGGAGTTTATATTTACCGGTTCTACAAATTGACAAAAGGAAATATAATTCAAACTATCCAATTCAGGATGTTTAAATCCTATTTGCTCATTTGCAGCTTTTAAAATTTTATAAGAAATGTTTACAAATTGCTTTGCATTTTGAGGAATAATTTTTAAATTAAAATCCGAGGCTTTGCAAACAACAAAGCTATCTCCTCCGTATGCTGTGCTTACTAAAATTTTTCCATAATCATCTAAATTTATTTCTGCATCCAATTTATCTACGTATGAAGGTAAATTTTCAATTTCAATTGAATTTACTGATTTATTTAAACATTGAGCCTTTACTTTTACTATTCCTCCAGGAGCTTCTAAAAAAAAATTAGTTTCTGGTTCTATGATTTTTATAAAATTTTTTTCTAACAAAACAGTAGCAACACATATACTATTTGAACCACTCATAGGAGGATTATCCTCTGGCTCTAAAATTATAAATCCAAATTGGGCTTTTTTATTTCTTGATGGAACAACTAAATTATAATGTTTAAAGACACCACCTCGAGGCTCATTTAATAAAAAATTTCTTAATTTGTTATCTTTTAAAAGCTCTCTAGACTCTTGAAGAATATTTAATTCTCGTAAATTTTTATATCCTCCTATAACCACATCTCCTATTTCACCACAACAATGGGTATTATAAATTTTTAGCTTATTCATTTTTTTATTATTAAGTCTTCAATTTTTTTCGAATGATAAGTTATTTGTTCATAGCCATTTTCAGTAATTATAAAACTATCACCTACTTGGGCACGAAAATCATCTGTATTGGCGCCTCCATCTACAGCAAAAACCATTCCAGGTTGAAGAACAGTTTTATTTCCTACAACCAATTGAGGCTCTTCTAAAAAACTAAATCCTGTTCCTCTTCCACATCTAAAAGTAGGATAAGGATAACCTTCACTTTGAATTGTATCTGCATAAGCTGCATGAACTTCCTCAGCAGTAACTCCTGGACGGAGCATGCTTAAAGCAGTTTTTTGTGATTTTACTGCAACTTCAAATGCTTTAATTTGATCTTCATCTTGAATTTCATTCACCCAAAAAACTCGGTCAAAACCTAATTTAAATTTATGAAAATTAGATGATCCACAATAACAGCAAAAAATAGGATCGCCATTTTTTACCAATTTTGTTGAAGCACGATGGTGGGTTTTTGGTAAATCTCTTCCTGAAGATAAAGCAGGTAAAAAATGAATATTTGGAGACATATTAATACTGTTGGGATAATGGGCATTCAATAATTCAGCAGCTTTCCTTGTTCCTGCTTGCGATTGAGCTAGAGCAATTTCATACTCTGGTACATTATGACCTATAACTGATTTTGCCCCTTCCATCATAGCCATTGCAACTTCACCAGTGTGTCTTGCTATTTTTAATTCTTCTGCAGATTTGATCATACGAATTTCTTCTATAATAGAAGATATATCTCCAACAACTTTATTGCTAATTAATTGATTTAAATAAATATTTACAGTGGCATTAATTTTATATTTTTCGTAAAAGATATTTTTATGTTTATTAATTATGTTAGGTAAAAACTCTCTCCATTCATTTCCTATACCATCATTCCATGTTTTTATTTTATCAACAGGAGTATCTTTTGGAACTAACAAAACATCTAATAATGGGGTGATTAAGATACTTTCATCATCTTTAGAAACCAAAAGAATAGTAGGACGATTAAAATCCATATGGAGAAAATCATGATATCCAGTAAAATAATATAAGTTATCATCATCTGTAATTATAGCTAAATCTATATCGCTCTCATTCATTTTTTTTCTTAATTTATTTAAATTATTCTTAAACATTTAATTCTGATCTAATTTCAATTGTTGTTCTACTAATTCTACCCAATATGAAGAACCAATAACTAATAATTCGTCATTGAAATCATAATCAGCAGCATGCAAAGGTTTTCCATTTGATCCAGATGTTCCATTTCCCATTAAAACAAAACAGCTTGGTTTACTATCTGCCATAAAGGAAAAATCTTCAGAAAATTGTCTAGGTGCGATATCTCCATTAGCATTTTCTTTACCCAATAATTTTTTTGCCGCTCTTGTAGCTGACTCAACTTGTTCAGATTGATTAAAAGTCATTGGACATGTAGTTTTATAACTCACTTTAAATGAAACCCCATAAGATTCACAAATACCTTTTACAATTTGACGAATATTATTTTCTATAATTCTGTTAGTCTTGTCAGAAAAAGCTCTTGCATCTCCTTTTATTAAGCCTTTTCCAGGCAAAATATTTTTTTTTCCATCAGTAATAAATTCAGTGACAGACAATACTCCTGTTTCAACAGGATCTAATTTTCGAGATACAATAGTTTGTAAGGCAATTATGATTTGACTTCCAATAATAATTGCATCCTTGGTCATATGAGGAAGAGCTGCATGTCCACCTTTACCACTAAATGATATTTCAAATAAATTTTCACTGGTAGTTATTCCTCCTTTTCTTGTTCCAAATTTTCCAAGGGTCATTCCAGGTATATTATGCATTGCATATACCTCGTCTATAGAAAAATTATTAAACAAACCTTCTTCAATCATCATTTTAGCACCTTGGCAGTTTTCTTCGTCTGGTTGAAAAATAAAATATATAGTTCCATCAAAATTTCCGTGTTCTGTTAAATATTTTGCAGCACCTAGTAACATAGTTGTGTGCCCATCATGACCACAAGCATGCATTCTATTTTCAATTTTTGACTTATATGAAAATGTATTTAATTCATTGATAGGTAAAGCATCTATATCTGCACGTATTCCAATGCTTCTACTACTTTTTCCTTTTTTTAGAACTCCAATTACACCAGTTTTTGCAATGCCTTTATGCACTTTTATTCCAAATTCATTCAGTAATTTAGCTACTTTATTCGAAGCATATTTTTCCTCAAAACTTACTTGGGGATTCATATGTAAATCATGTCTCCATTCTGTTAATAAATTATGTAAATTTTTCGTTTTCATTTATATTACATACTATTAAATTCTTTAATTTGATTATCAAGAGAAAGCATATAATTATAATGTTCATTCCAAAAAGTTTGATTTTTTCTTTTTTCAAAGTCATTAATTTCGATTCCCTGTTGTTCTACCCAAGTATAATAACCAAGATTAAAAATTCTTTCTTTTTCTCTTTGATTGAGTTCAAGGGTATGATCAGTTGAAACTCCCTTAAGATATTGAGCATATATTTCTGAACATGCAGTTTGATCATATATTCCTTTAAATTCTTTTCTTGTTTTTTCTAGTTCTGAAAGATACAAATCAGCCCCATCAGTGGCAACTGTTATGATTGCATCGTTAGATCCTAATTTCATATGTTTTGCTAATTTTATTGAGGCCAGAATATTCGCAATCGAAGAAAAACCGAATTCAGGAAGTCTATTTACAAAATTACTTTCAAAATTTTTTGTTAAATGCAAAAATTTTTGACCCTCTAATGTATTAAAAATCATATTAAGATTATTAGTTGCTTTATCGGAAACTCCGATAACAAAATCAGTATTCATTACATTGTGAATTAATGGAACATGTTTGTCTCCTATTCCTTGAATATTATGTTCTCCGTAGCCATTATAAAGTAAAGTAGGACATTCCTCAGCTTCTACTACAGCTATTTTTACATTTAGATTTTCTTTCAAGTAATCTCCTGCAGCTAATGTTCCACTTGAACCTGAAGCTGCGACATAAAATCTCGGTATTAAATTTGTATCACTTTTTACTTTCAAAAAAGATTTTTGAAAAGAAGGTCCAGTTACTGCTCGATGAATTGAATAATTATAATATTCTTTAAATTGATTTATTATATCATATCTTGGATCTTTTTTTAGTTTATTACACGCATCATATATTTCTTTAACATTGCTTTCAGTTCCAATTGTTTTAATTATATCATTTTTGTTATTTACCCATTTCTCTAACCAGTCAAAGCGTTCTTTACTCATCCCCTCGGGTAAAACTGCAACACTTTTTAATCCAAGTATTCTTGAAATAGCAACTCCTCCCCTGCAATAATTACCTGTTGAAGGCCAAACAGTTTTATGATTTTCATAATCAAAAGTTCCATTTAAAATTCTTGGAATTAAACAACCATATGCAGCAAGAACTTTATGAGCAGTTATTAATGGAAATAATCTTCCAATATTAACAATTATTTTTGCTTCTACACCTGTAAATTCATTAGGAAGCACAATATGTTCAGGCACTTCGGAAAAACCAGAATGATCTAAATTATTAAACCAATGCACTCTAAATAAATTTAGAGGATTAATTTCATCTTTATTAATATTTTTGAGTCTGTTTTTAATATCTATATCAATTAAGTTAGGGTCACAAAGTTCTGAAATCGTAGGTAAAATTATTCCATTTTTTTTAAAATATTCAGAAGTTTTATTAATAACAGACTCATTCATAAATTAACCAATTTTTATTCCCAGATTCAAATGCATAGCAATTCTATATGTTTCTCTTGCTATTGCAGTATCTTGAACTCCTGTGCCAGTCAAGTCACATACAGTAATATCTTCCTTTCTTCTTCTTCCTAATTTTGAATTTAGAATAACATTACCTAGTTCATTATAATGATTACTTGATGAAACAACCTTATTTAATATAGCGTGGTTTAGTTCACCTAAAATCTTTGTTTGAGATAGGCAGTCTGGAATATATATATCACAATTTTTTATTATAAGAGGGTCTAATTCATTTTTTTGTTCAGCATCTGATCCTACAGCAGTAATATGCATACCCTTTTTTAACCATTCATATTTAATTATAAATGATCTACTTGGAGTATTTGTTACAATAATTTCAGATTGTCGAACTACTTCTTCTGGCGTTGCACAAGCTTTAAGATTTATATTTAATTTTTTCATATCGCGAATATAATTATTAACTTTGTCAATGTCTCTTGCCCATATATATACATTTTTTATTTTTCTTACTAAAGTCAGTGCTTGAAGTTGTAATTTTGCTTGAATTCCTGCTCCTATTATTCCTACAATAGTAGAGTCAGAATTTGATAAATATTTAGCAGCTATAGCTCCAGCAATTGCTGTTCTAATATCAGTTAAATATCCTTTATCTAATAAAATAGATTTTAACACGCCAGTTTTTGCGTCTAATAATATCATTAGCCCATTGCTAGAGGGAATACCAAGCTTTGGATTATTAAAAAATCCAGAGGCCACTTTTATTGCATAGCTATCTAAACCGTCAATATAAGCTGCTTTAACATCTGATTCACCGTGATATTTTTCTATATCAAGTCTTAAAATCGGTGGCATTGTTGCTTTTCCTAAAGCTAAACTTTTAAAAGCTTCTTCTATTATAGAAATCATTTTATTATCTAATCGAACACATCTTTTTATTTCTTCAGAATTTAAAATTATTGTCATGAAATAATTTCTTTAAATAGCTTAGCCTCAATATTTCCACCACAAATCAAGCAAATAACATTTTTTCCAATAAGATTTGACATGTTATCTTTTACTACCATTACACTTGTTGCTGCTGCTCCTTCAGAAATTATTTTATGTTCAAAAAAATTGATTCTTATTCCCTCAGCGATCTTATTTTCATTTATTAGAACAAAATCATCAATTCTTTCTTTAGCAATCTTAAAAGTATATTTATTATTTAGTCCAATACTTCCTCCAAGACAGTCAGCGAGTGTTTCCAATTCCTCTACATCTACTGGTTTTCCAATTTTTAAACTCTCATACATCGAAGGTCCGCGCTCCATAGAAACTCCAATAACTTTAATTTGTGGATTTTGTAATTTTAAAGCTAGTGCAATGCCACCTATTAAACCTCCTCCAGAAGTAGGAATAATTACGCTATCTACATCTGGAAAATCATTGATCATTTCTAAACCTGCTGTCCCTTGTCCTATAATTATTTCTTCATCATCAAAAGGGTGAACAAGGGTTATGTTATTATTTTTTGCAATATTTCTGGCATATAAATCAGCTTCATCACTATTTTTACCTACAATTTCTACATTTGCTCCCAAGGATTCAATTGCTAATTTTCTATATTTAGGGACCATTGATGACATATAAATAGTAGATTTAATTCCTAATAAACTTGATGCATATGCAACACCTTTCCCATGATTACCCGTAGATACAGCTATTACACCTTTATTTTTTTGCTCCTCTGATAATGATAATAGTTTATTTAAAGCTCCTCTTATTTTAAATGATCCTGTTTTTTGAAGAGATTCTAATTTTAATTTAACATTTCTTTTTTTAGATAAAAAATCAGAATGTATTAAAGGAGTATAATTTATATATGGAGAAATTTTTTTATGTGCTTCTCTAATTTTATCTAAAGAAATCATATGGGATTAATTTTCAAATAATTTTCCATATCCTAAAACTTTAGTGTTAATATCTAAAAGCTTTAAACAATGCCATATAATCGCTTGATTACTTGAAATTACAGTAGTATTAAATTTTTTTTCTACCTCATCTATAATATCAACAATTTTAAGAGCTGTACAAGATACAAATAATCCTTCAATTTTTTCTAAGTTTATATTGTGAATACCATCAATGATACTTTCGTGACTAACTTTAGCAATTTCCGAATCATAATTTAAATTAAAAGAACTAAAAGAATCTATATTTAAATTATTTTTTTTTAAGTAATTAAAAACTGTTAAATTTACATCTTTTGGATAAGGGGTTAGAACAGCAATATTTTTAATTTTCATTTCTTTAAAAGCACTGATAGCTGCTGTAATTGGTGTTGTAACTTTAGCTTCTGGTTTAGATTGTTGAACTTGAGTTAATATATTTTTCTCACCTATAGCAATGGTGCCAGAAGTACATCCATATGCAATAATATCAATTTTTTGTCCTGGTAAAATTTGACTAGTAACTTCAGGAATATGTTCTGCCATTTTTAGATAATTTTCATAATTCAAAGGATTAATAAAAGGTATTCTATTAAAGAATATATCTAGAGGTAAATCATGACAGATTTTTCTAAAATCTTGCTCTATAGTAAAATCAGTTGATAAAGTTATAACACCTACTCTTGGATTAGTTGTTTGTTTTATTACAGGTTTTAAATAATTTTGTTCAAAATTATCCATTATTGATTAGGAAAATAATCTTCGCATTTACCCTCTCGATAAACATCTGTTGTTGCGCAGTGAAGAGCTCCCCCAAAAGGATATGCATCTCTAAAAGGTACTGGAACTACTTCAAAGCCCAGCTTATCTAATTGATCCATTTGGTATACTTCACTAGATTCTACACATACTGTATTAGGATCTATCATTAAAACATTCATACTTAACCATACACTTGAATAACAAAGTGGTGGAGGTTGATTATGAGCTGGCTTAGCTGCATCAACAATTTTCCAATCATTATTATAAAAAATTTTTTTCTGTTCTTCAGGCAATCTTCTTTCAGGATTATTCAACATTATCCCTGGTTTCAAGGGTGTAAACGTTGCATCAATATGTGTTGGAAAAGGATCCCCTGGAAAGTTTAAGATATGAATTCTATGATTCGAAAAATGTCTTTTAATCCACTCTATTCCTTTTAAATTGGTAGTAAAGCCATGTTGAATAAAAAGATCTTTTCCCATTCTTAAAACATCTGCGGCATCAAACAGAGGTTCTTTTTCAGTTGTTATGAATTTTTTATCTCTTACCCATTCATATCTTTGATCTAATGTAATGTTATCACTTAAGTAATTGTCTCTATAAGATTCATCTGTTAATCTTGGTTTTGGAGCTGAAGACCATATCATTTTTGGATCTTCTTCAAAAAATTTTTCTAGTATTGGTCTATAACATAGATATTCAAACCATCTTGATCTAAAAGACATTGTTGCTTCAAGCATTTCACTTCCTAAAGTCAAAATTACATCTCTTGGCGGCATGCAACCAAACATGGTATCAATATCCCAGTCAGGAGTTCCGATTTTTTGATTAAAATTTATTGGTTTGGGCCTATCAACTTTGATTCCTCTTTTAGTTAATATTGAAGCAAAATTATCTAATTGAAAATTAGCTTTATCAATAGTATCTTGTGGTCTTGGTCCAAATTTACCTTTCATATCACTTTCTTCAGGAATTTTTGGCGCCATAGCTGGTTCAGCAGGAGGAATACAACATCCATCAGCTCTACCAACAATCACATGCTTCAAAGGATCCCATTCATTCCATGAATTAACAATAGTTTTTTTATTTTTCATTGTAGCCTTATAAAGTTTGTTTTTTTGATTTCTATCTTATAATATAAATATATGAATATTTCTAATAAATCTCTTTTTAAAAACAAATGCTTTGTTAATGGAGAATGGATAAATAGTGCAAATAATTCATCTATAGATGTAATTAATCCGGCTACATTAAAAAGTATTGGCAAAGTTCCTGATTGTGGGACCAAAGAAACACATGAAGCTATTAAAAAAGCCTACGAAAGCTGGAAAAATTGGAAAGAGAAAACTGCCCTTGAAAGATCTATTTTGTTAAAAAAATGGAATGATTTAATCCTAGCAAATCAAGAAGACCTTGCTCAAATCATGACTATTGAACAGGGGAAGCCAATATCAGAATCTAGAGCTGAAATCGTATATGGTGCTTCATTTGTAGAATGGTTCGCTGAAGAATGTAAAAGAGTGTATGGAGATATAATACCAGATAGATTTAAAGATAAAAGAACTGTTGTTATTAAACAACCGATAGGTGTTGTTGGAGCAATTACTCCTTGGAACTTTCCTAGCTCTATGATCACTAGAAAATGTGCTCCTGCTCTAGCAGTAGGTTGTCCTGTGATAATTAAACCAGCACCCCAAACGCCTTTTTCTGCTTTAGCATTAGCTTCATTAGCAGAAAAAGCTGGATTCCCAAAGGGAGTTATCAATATTCTAACTGGTGATGCAGAAAAAATAGGAAAAGAATTATGTTCAAATTCCTTAGTAAGAAAGATTTCTTTTACAGGATCTACTGAAGTTGGAAAAATTTTACTGAAACAATCTGCACCAACTGTAAAAAAAGTTTCTTTAGAATTAGGAGGTCATGCACCTTTTATTGCTTTTGAAGATTGTGATATTGATGAAGCTGTAACTGGAGCAATACAAAGCAAATTTAGAAACACAGGTCAAACCTGTGTTTGCGCAAATAGAATTTTTATACATGAAAAAATATACGAAATATTTATAAAAAAATTTACAGAAGAAGTATCAAAAATTAAAGTAGGAAACGGATTAGAGGAAAATGTTACAGCTGGTCCTTTAATCGATAACCTTGCAGTTGAAAAAGTAAAGGATCATATTCAAGATGCTATTAAAAAAGGATCTAAAATTGCTATAGGTGGAAAACCTCATGATTTAGGAGGAAATTTTTATGAACCAACAATTTTATATGATGTATCAATAAAAGCTAAAATTACAAACGAAGAAACTTTTGGACCTGTTGCTCCAATATATAAATTCTCTTCTGAAAAAGAAGTAATAGAGATGGCAAATAATAGTGAATATGGATTGGCATCCTATTTTTTTTCAAGAGATATTGGAAGGATTTGGCGAGTATCTGAAGCACTTGAATACGGTATAGTTGGAGTTAATACTGGTCTTCCTTCTAAAGCAGAAATTCCATTTGGAGGAATGAAACAATCAGGCTTAGGAAGAGAAGGATCTAAATATGGATTAGAAGATTTTTTAGAAATAAAATATATTAATATGGCAGGGATATAATTTTATAACCAGGCAGCTCCTCTTACTCCACTTGAATCACCGTGTATATTTTTTACAATCCTTGTTTTAACATAATCACTAAAAACATATTTCGATATTACTTTATTAATATTTTCATAAATAAATTCTATATTTGACATCCCTCCGCCTAAGATTATTATATCAGGATCTAAAATATTTATTACAGCAGATAAAGACCTTGCTAGTCTATCAACGTAATCTTCTAATGCTTTAATGGCTCTAGTATCTTTTTTTTTATATAATTCAACTATATCTTCAGATGTAATATTTGTTTGATTAATTTTATTAAAAATCCCCGTAAAACCTGGTCCCGATAAAAAAGTTTCAATACACCCACTTAAACCACAATAACATTTTTTTGCTAAATTGATCTCTTTGTCATTACTTCTAGGTAAAGAGGTATGTCCAAACTCTCCAGCAGCATAATTATTTCCCCTGATAATTTTTTTATCTATTACTATTCCTGCTCCAGTTCCAGTGCCTATTATTACTCCAAATACGATCGAATATGATTTTCCTGCTCCATCTACTGCTTCTGATAAAGTAAAACAATTTGCATCATTTTCAATTTTTACTTTTTTTTGCAACAATTTTTCAAGATCTGATTTAAATGGTTTTCCATTCATCCATATAGAGTTTGCACTTTTAATTAGAGAAGTTTCAAGAGAAATTGCTCCTGGCATTCCAATTCCTATCGAATTGATATTCTTAAATTTTTGTTCTATTTCACTTATTAGTTCTACTATCCCGTTTAATGTTCCTTGATAATTTTTTTGTGTTGGAATTCTTTTAGAATAAATTTTATTGCCTTTTTCATCAATCAAAAGCGCTTCTGTCTTAGTTCCACCAAGATCAATTCCAACTTTCATTTATAAATTGTTAACTTTTTACAATCTTCCAAATTTGAGGCACTAAGATAAGAGCTAAACCAATTTTAAATATTTCACTTGGTATAAATGGTAATAATCCAGCTTGTAAAGCTCTATCAAAACCTATGATTGTTCCTAAATATCCAACTCCAAAAGTAAAGATAATTATGGTTCCCAAAGAAAGGGGTAATAAACATTTAAGTATATTTTTTCCATAACCTAAATCTGCAAAATATCCCATTATAGCTGAGGCAATAAGCATTCCTAATAAATATCCACCTGTAGGTCCTACTAAATAAGCTATGCCTGATCCAGTTGCAAAAACAGGTATGCCTAGGGCTCCTTGAAATAAATAAAATGCTAAAGTACTAAATGCCAATCTCCAACCATAGGCCATTGAAATAAACATAACTACAAAAGTTTGCATTGTCATTGGAACAGGCCAAAAAGGGACTTGAATTTTAGAGGAGATAGCTATTAAAAGTGATCCAAAAAAAACATATAAGATAAATTTCGTGCTTTTGCTGTTTATATTGTTTAAAGGTATTAAGTTAAAAATTAATGTATTATTTTTCATAAATATCTCCTATTTTCTATAATATTAAACTATAAAATATTTAGCTTCAACAATTAGATTAAAAAAAATGTTGCTAAACCTAAAAAAGATAAAAATCCAAAAACATCAGTAATTGTAGTTAATAAAACCCCTGAAGCAAGTGCGGGATCAATTTTAAGCTTATGAAGAGTAATAGGAATAACAGCGCCTACGAAACCCGCTATTAATAAATTAGCTACCATGGCAATTGCTAAAATAAATCCTAAAAAATTATCACTGAACCAATATGCGGATATAATTCCAGTAATAACAGCGAATATAAGACCATTGATTATTCCAACAAATATTTCTTTACTAATAATTTTAAAGGTATTGTTAGGTGTTAATTCTCTTGTAGCAATTGCTCTTACAGCTACTGTCATTGTTTGAGTGCCTGCATTTCCTCCCATAGAAGCTACTATTGGCATAAGAACTGCTAATGCTACAACTTTTTCTATTGAAGCTTGAAAAAAAGCTATAACTATTGAGGCAACTATTGCTGTTAAAAGATTAATTAATAGCCATGAAAATCTAGACTTAATAGTATTAATAGTAGCTTCGAAAATATCTATCTGTCCTACACCACCTAATTTTAAAATATCTTCTTCTCTTTCTTCTTCAATAACCTCAACAACATCATCTACAGTAATAGATCCAATTACATGATTATAATCATCTACAACAGGAGCGCTTACCAGTGCATATTTAGTAAATTGATAAGCAACATCTTCTTGATCTGTTAAATAATTAATAACTCTTGTTTCTTTATGTTGAATGTTAATAAGAGCAACATCTCTTTTAGAACTCATAATTCTACCAAGTGAAACAATTCCAGAAATTTTATTTTTTGAGTCTATTAAATAAATTTCATAAAAATCAATTGGTAAATTTTTTCTCTGTGAACGCAAATAGTCAATAGCTTCTCCTACATTCCAATTGCTGTTTATAGATACAAATTTTCTTTGCATTAATCTACCTGCACTATCTTCTGGAAAAGTTAATCCTTCTTCGATCAATTTTCTTTCAGAAATAGGCAAAGATTTTAGAATTATTTCTTGATCTGACTTTTCTAGATCTTCAACAACATCTAAAGCATCATCGGTTTCTAATTCTTTTAATTCTTCTGCTAGATCTTGTAGATCAATTTTATTAATAATTTCTTCTTTTATTCCATCATTCAAATAAGTTAAAATTTCTGGATCAAACTGATCTTTTAGAATAAGAATAAATTTTTCACGGTAATTTGCATCTAAATTTTGTAATATTTCAGCAATATCTGCATTGTGAATTTTTCTAGTAAAATTAAATAAATCATTATTATTAGTAGTATCCAAAATTTTTTTTATTTGCTCTAAATATGTCTCAATTAATGTTTCTTTTTTAATTTGAAATATATCTTTGTCTCTTATATTCATAAAAGTCCTTTTGGTGCGGCTAAGAAGACTTGAACTTCTACAGGATAAATCCTACAGCGACCTCAACGCTGCGCGTATACCAATTCCGCCATAGCCGCAAAATAAGTCTATCAATTATCAGATACTTTAAATATTATCAATAAAACGAAAAAATTAATGGAAATAAATAAAAAAAAATCTCATAAACTAATTGATTATAAATATGCAATAAAATTTATGGAAAAAAAAGTTGATCAAATTATTCAACAAAAATCTAATGAATTAATTTGGTTTTTGACTCACAATGATGTGTACACATGCGGAACAAGTGCACAAAAAAAAGAAATATTAAAAATTACTAATATACCCATAATTAGCACAAATAGAGGTGGCAAAACTACTTATCATGGAAAGGGTCAAAGAATAGTTTATCTAATGATTAATCTGAATAATAGAAAAAAAGATATAAGACTTTTTATTAATATTTTAGAAAAAACAATTCATAATTTATTATACGAATTAGAAATAAAATCTAAAAGTTATAAAAACCGAATAGGAATATGGGTCACTGAAGTAAAAGGAATAAAATTAAAAAAAGAAAAAAAAATCGGATCAATAGGACTTAGAATTAAAAAATGGGTTACCTTTCATGGTCTAAGTTTTAATATATGTCCAAATTTAAGTTACTACGATAATATTGTTGCTTGTGGACTAGAAAATTATGAAACTACATCATTAAAAGATCTTGGGATAATTTTAAGTGATAAAGAATTTGATGAAAAATTTGCTTATCATTTTTTAAAAGAGATAAATAAATTTTAATAATTTTTTATCATAATGTTCTTTTCTGATATATTCATCTTATTTAAAATATTTTTCATGTAATAGGGTAAGTTACTAAAATATTCATATTTTTTACCATGTATTTTAAAATTTAAACTATATGCATTTAACATTAATTTATATTTAAATTTATTTTTTGCTGAATTATATTTAATATCTCCCATTATTGGACAATTTAAATATTTTGAAACTATTCTTAATTGATGTGTTCTGCCAGTAATAGGTGTAAAAACAATTAAAGTTTTTTTATCATAAATTTTTAATATTTTATATTTTGTAATTGATTCATATGAATTATTTTTTTTATTTTTTAAGTTTAATTTAACTGTTGAAGATTTATTTTTTGGTATTCCATCACAAATTGCTAAATATTTTTTATTAATCTGATTTTCTTTAAAAAGTTTTCCAAATATTTTCGTAGTTTGATAATTTTTTGACACAATTAATAATCCTGTAGTATCTTTATCTAATCTATGAACTAAATTATAATCACTTGAAATTTTTTTGATAAGATCATTAATTGAAATTCCTGTTTTTTTTCCACCTTGAGTTGAAATACCCTCCCATTTATTTAAAATTAGAAAATTTTGAGAATCAAATAATATTGATTTTTTAAATTTAGATATTAAATGCTTTGGAATTTTTTTTGTTATAATTTTATTGTTGTTAATAAGAATTATATTAGAAAAATTAAAAATATATAATTTATCCTTATATAATAATCTATAATTAGATTTGGTTTTTTTTCTATTTACTTTAATATTTCCTTTTCTGAGATTATTTTCAATAAAATTTTGAGTAAGCGAAAATTTTTTTTTAAGCCATCTGTCTATTCTTATATCTGATTCTTCTTTAGAAATTAGAATAACTTTATTATTTTTCAAAACTAAAGCTTTATATAATAATAACCTAAATATGCAAAAAATAAACTTAATGATATAGAAATAGCTACATATAACGTTGAAATAATTAATTTACCATTTTTTAATAATTCTATAATTTCGAAAGAGAATGTAGAAAAAGTTGTATATGATCCAAGCAAACCAATAACAAAAAAATACTTTATTAGAATTTCTGATGAATTTTTGCTTTCAAGAAAATTAATAAGAAGGCCAATTAAGAAAGATCCAGATACATTAACAAATAAAGTTGATAAAGGAATTTGAGTTATATTTGTTTTTAACAAGTATGAAGTTAAAAATCTCATTACTGATCCCAAAGAACCACCTGCAGCTATATATATAATTTTTATTATCAAAATTAATAAAACTTAATTTTCTTCTTGATTAATAGATTTTTTTTCAATTACAGGGCCACTATCTAATCCCTTAGCCTCAACATCCCTATCAACTAGTTCAATTATTGCTTTTGGGGCATTATCACCATATCTATATCCTGATTTAATTATTCTAGTATATCCACCTTTTCTGTTTTTATATCTAGTTGAGTATGTATCAAAAATTTTTTTTAAATTTTTTTCATCATTTAAAATAGAATTAACTTTTCTTCTTGAATTTAGATCTCCTTTTTTCCCCAAAGTTATGATTTTCTCAACAAAAGATCTTAATTCTTTAGCTTTAGGAAGAGTTGTTGTTATTTGTTCGTGTTTTAACAAAGCATTTGATAGGTTCGCCAACATAGCTTTTCTATGTGATGAGTTTCTATTTAGTTTTCTGTGAGTAATGTTATGCTTCATATTATTTATTAAAAGGATCTTCAAATTTTTTTGCAAGTTCTTCAATGTTTTCTGGTGGCCAATCATTAACATTAATTCCTAGTGACAACTCCATTTGAGAGAGAACTTCCTTAATTTCATTTAGAGACTTTCTTCCAAAATTTGGAGTTCTTAGCATTTCAGACTCTGTTTTTTGAACTAAATCTCCAATATAAATTATATTATCATTTTTTAGACAATTAGCTGAACGAACTGATAGCTCTAATTCCTCAACTTTTTTAAGTAGATTAGGATTAAATGGTAATGTTTCTTGAGAAGATTTTTCTGGCTCTACTTCTGGTTCATCAAAATTTATAAAAGGTTGAAGTTGATCTTGTAAAATTCTAGCTGCAAGAGCAACCGCATCATCTGGTGATACAGCTCCATTTGTTTCTACTTCTATAATCAATTTATCATAATCAGTTACTTGACCAACTCTACTATTTTCAACTTTGTAGGTTACTTTTTTAACAGGACTAAACATCGAATCCAGATAAATTTCTCCAATTGACTTATTTTCATCCTCTGCTACTTCTGCAGAAATATAACCTTTTCCTGTATTAACATTGGCCTCGATTTCAACATCAGCATTGCTATCTAAAGTCATAATAAGTTGATCAGGATCCATTACTTCTGTTTCAGAGTCTGTTTCAAAATTACCAGCTCTTATTTCGCCAGAGCCTTTTGCCTTTATGTACATTTTTCTCGCGCCTGGTGAATGAACCTTAATGCCAACTGATTTTAAATTTAATATAATATCTGTTAAATCTTCTTTTACCCCGGGTATAGTTGTAAATTCATGAACAGCCCCTTTTACTTTAATTGAAGTTATAGCTGCGCCCTGCAAAGATGAAAGCATTACCCTTCTTAGTGCATTTCCTAAGGTTAAACCAAAACCTCTTTCAAGTGGTTCAGCTACTATTACTCCATAACGACCATTGTTTTCCTCAACATTAATTTCCATTTTAGTAGGCTTTATTAATTCTAACCAATTTTTTTGTAACACTTCTATAATCTCCTTTTTTTATTAAACTCTTCTTCTTTTTCTGGGTCTGCAACCATTATGTGGAATTGGTGTAACATCTGTAATTGATGAAATAATATATCCAACTGACTGCAATGATCGTAAAGCAGATTCTCTTCCTGATCCTGGTCCTGAAACTTCTACTTTTAAATTTTTTAATCCATATTCTTTAGCTTTATTTCCAGCATCTTCTGCTGCAATTTGTGCTGCAAATGGAGTGGACTTTCTAGACCCTTTAAAACCTTTTAGACCTGCAGAGGACCAAGATAAAACATTACCATTTAAATCACTTATAGTAATAATGGTGTTATTAAATGAAGATACAATATGTGCTATTCCATTTAAAACTTTTTGTTTAGTTTTTTGTTTTGCTTTTTTCTTTTCTACCACTGCTATCCCTTTGTAACTTTTTTCTTACCGGCTATAGCAACTGCTTTTCCTTTTCTGGTTCTAGCATTTGTATGAGTTCTTTGTCCTCTAACTGGAAGTTTTTTTCTGTGCCTCAATCCTTTATAACACCCCAAATCATTTAATCTCTTTATATTTAGTGAAACTTCTCTTCTTAAATCTCCTTCAACTATAAAATCTTTATCAATTAATTCTCTTATTTTAGTAATTTCATCATCATTTAATTGATTTACTCTTTTTGATTGATTGATTGATGCTTTTGTGCAGATATCTGAGGCTCTTTTTGTGCCAATTCCATATATATATGTAAGAGCTATACAAACCCTTTTATTTGTTGGTATATTTACTCCAGAGATTCTAGCCATTTTTTTATATCAGGTATTAATGCGAATAAGATTTGGGTGAATACATGATTTTTTATATAAAAGTCAAGATAAAGTTAAATATAAATCTTTAAAAAATTCCTATTTTTCAAGCTTTTTCATAATTTCTGAATGTATTATGCTAATTTCTTGATCTCCTTTCACTGTAAAATATAACTCTGGCTGAGTGCTCTTATAGTGCTTCAAAACAGGCACAGTATCATTAAAATACTTATTTAATCTTGTTTTGATTGTATCAATACTATCATCTGCTCTATTTTCTTCAAATGATCTTTTGTTAATTCTTTTTATAGTTTCATTTTGATTTAAAGTTATTTCAAACAAATAATTAATCTTCAATTGATTATTTTGAAAAAAAATATCAATATAATTAGCTTGATTTATTGTTCTTGGATATCCATCAAAAATAAAACCTTTTTTACAATCTTTTTTAGTTATTCTTTTAGAAATTATATCGTTGATTAATTCATCAGAAACAAGACTTCCACTATTGATAATCACTTTAAGCTTTTGGGAGAGTTTTGATTCTTGTAAAAGTTCATCTCTTAAAATATCCCCTGTAGATAAATGCAAAATATTTAATTTTTCAGAAAGAATTTTTGCCTGGGTTCCTTTCCCAGCTCCAGGAGCTCCAAAAAGAAATATGATCATTAAAAATGATTCCTTAGCGGCCTTTTAATCTAGTTTTTTTCAAAAGACCTTCGTATTGATGAGCAAATAAATGTGATTGAATTTGAGTAATAAAATCCATCATTACTACAATAACTATTAATAAACTTGTTCCCCCTAGATAAAAAGGAATGGATGTTTGTGAAATTAAATATTCTGGCAAAAGAGCAACTAATGATAAGTATATTGCGCCAACTGTCGTTAATCGGGTTAATACATAATCTATATAAATAGATGTCTTCTCTCCAGGTCTAATACCAGGAATAAAACCCCCATATTTTCTTAAATTTTCTGCTTGTTCATCAGGATTAAAAACAA
>CETH01175153.1_pt1 | contig 20058 bp, 21 predicted proteins | sample 361461 | NCBI WGS metagenome assembly CETH01 (sample SAMEA2622695, study PRJEB7988) | marine metagenome | isolation source: saline water (ENVO:00002010), including
CAAACCATGGGTTCATTCCACTTACATACATATGGTGAGCCCAAACAAAAAAGCTTAAAGCCCCGATTCCAACAATTGCCCAAACCATCATTCTATATCCAAAGATTGTTTTTCTCGAATGAACTGATAGTAAATCAGAAACTATTCCAAAAGCGGGTAAAGCAACGATATAAACTTCGGGATGACCAAAAAACCAAAACAAATGTTGAAATAAGATTGGACTCCCGCCTTCATGTGTTAATGTTTCTCCAAGTGATACCATTGCAGGCATAAAAAAACTTGTTCCAAGCAAACTGTCTAATGTCATCATTAAACAACCAACCAATAAAGCTGGAAAAGCAAACATCGCAAGGACTGTTGCTGTAAAAATTCCCCAAATAGTTAGAGGTAATCTCATAAGTGTCATCCCCCTTGCTCTTAATTGTAAAACAGTAATAATGTAATTAAGTCCACCCATAGTAAAGCCAGCTACAAAAAGAATAAGTGAGATTAACATCAAAATTATACCCATATCACTCCCGGGCGTTCCAGCAGTAATTGCCTGAGGTGGGTAAAGTGTCCAACCAGCACCTGTCGGTCCTCCTGGTACAAAAAAACTAGCTAATAAAACTAGAACTGCAACTACGAATGCCCAGTAGCTTAGCATGTTAACATATGGAAAGGCCATATCTCTGGCTCCGCACATTAACGGGATCAGTAGATTTCCAAATCCTCCTAAAAACAATGCGGTCAATAAATAAACTACCATTATCATCCCATGCATCGTAACGAACTGATAATATGCTGCTGGATCTAACCAACCCAATCCTGGAAAAGCTAACTGTATTCTCATTAACCAAGATAAAACTAAACCTAATAAACCTGTACCTACTGCTGTTAAAGCATATTGAATTCCAATGTATTTTGCGTCTTGAGAAAATACATATGTTGTCCACCAACTATGCGAATGGTAAAGTTCCTGATCTGGAAGTTCCGCTTCTCTTACTGAGTCTATATCAGTTTCGGGAACAGATGATCCATCTGACACGTAATCTGATTTAGCTTCTAATTTATGTTCATAATCTTCTGACATTTTTTAAACTTTATAGTTTATTTTCCCTTTTTTACTAGTTGCAAATTGTCTTTCTTTTTATTTTTTACCAACATTTTCTCAAAAGTTATTTGTTTAGCTTCCCATTTTTTATAATCTTTCTCTTTATCTACTATCACTCTACCTCTCATAGCATAATGTCCAGATCCACAATATTCAGCACACAAGACTTCAAAATCTCCAGTTCTTGTTGGTGTCAACCAGTAATATGTTACTATACCAGGAACCATATCCATTTTACCTCTAAATTGTGGAACATAAAAATTGTGTAATACATCTATAGTTCTTAATTCAAATTTAACTGGGCGATCTAATAAGAGGTGCAATTCTTGTGCATCTACAAGAAGATCGTCTTTACCATTAGGATCTTCTATAATTAAACCAAATGGATTTTCATCGTTAATATATTTTATATCTGTTTTTCCTAAAACACCATCTTCGCCTGGCAATCTATATTTCCAACCCCATTGATAAGCAAAGACTTCGACTTTATATGCGTTTTCAGGAACTGAAACATATTGATTCCAAACAACTAGACCTGGAGCTAGTAAAGCTGCAACACCAATTGCTGTGGCCCATGTAAGTCTACTTTCTAATTTTTTGTCTTCAGGTTTATACTCAGCTCTTCTATTTTTATTGTAGCCAAATTTCCAAACGCAATACGCAACAAAAAAACATATTGCTACAAAAACAATGCCTGTTATCCAAAAAGTTAAAATTATAGTATCATCCATATTTCCCCAATTTGATGCTACCTCCGTCCACCACCATGGAGACCAAAAATGGAATACTATGGAACCAACCGTTATTAAAAATATACTAAGTGCAACTATCATTTTAAGAGTTTGAGATTATAAAAATTCCTAAAAGTACAATTCCTACAATAAGAATATGATTTCCAAGATCGATGAAACCCATTTTTTTATTTTTAGGATCTACTAAATCTTTCCATCTAAATGGAACCGATTTTCTTTTAACGGCTATTTCGGCTTCATTTTCATCTTTTTCTAGTCTTAATGAAACTGAAAAAAATACAAAGTAGATGAATAAAATTAGAAATAAAACTAATCCTAAAAGCAGTGCGTAAGAAGTACTCATAATTTAATTGTTTTACTATATATATGATCTATATCCATGTTTAATAAGGTTTTGCGACACTTTTGCAAGGTTAAATTCTGTTGAAATTAAAGGGATAAATTAATTAAAATTAAGTTGAAAGCTCAAGATTGTAGTTGCAGCGATAGCAGCTGTTTCTGACCTTAATATGTTATATCCTAATGAAATTGGTAAAGCTTTTTTATGATCAACTATTGATTGTCTTTCGATTTCCGAAAAGTCACCTTCTGGTCCTACCAAAACACAGGTTGGTGCGTCTTTGGGTATTTTTTTTAATAAATTATTTGAACTACAGTTTATATCACAAAAAATTAAATTTCCATTAATTGGAAAATTTTTTAGAAAACTATCTAGTTTTTGAATTTGTAAAATCTGTGGTATAGAAATTCTATTAGATTGTTCACTAGCCTCAACAACAATTTTTTGAGATCTTTGAATATTTATTGCTCTTGCTATACTTCTTTCACAAAGAATGGGTAAAAACTTTTGTACACCAAGTTCTGTTGTTTTTTGTAACATAAAATCTTGATGCACTTTTTTTATAGGTGAAAAAGCTAACCACAAATTATTTTCCTTTTTTTTGGGAATAGACAATTTGTTAATAATTACCTCGGTAAAATCTTTTCCATGATTGATAATAGTTGTGTCCCACTCACCGTTTTTTGAATTAAATAAACTAATTTTATCTCCCTGATTAAGTCTAATAACATTTTTAACATAATGTGATTGTTTTTTTTCTAGCTTAAAGGTTTTTCCTTTTTCTAAATTCTCTGAAAAATATAATCTAAATTTAGGTTTCATGTGATATAAAATACCTATATTAAATATAATTTTATGATAGTCTAATTATAAATGTCGCTAATAGAAATAAAAAAAATTATCCAAGCTATAGAAACTTCGGACGGTGCCGGAGTTAAGTTGAAAAGAAGTATTGGAACTCCAGAAGCAAATTATATTGATCCTTTTCTCATGCTTGATGAATTTGGATCAGAAAATAAAGATGATTATGTAGCAGGTTTTCCTGCTCATCCGCATCGGGGTATTGAAACAGTTACCTACATGCTCAGAGGTAAATTTGAACATCAAGATAGTACTGGTGCAAAAGGTGTTATGGAGTCCGGGGATGTTCAATGGATGAAAACTGGCAGAGGAATTATTCATTCAGAAATGCCAGCAATGGCCGATGGTCAATTGTTAGGATTTCAACTTTGGATAAATATGCCTGCAAAATTAAAAAAAAACAAACCAGAATATTTATATATAAAAGGGAAAGAACTTGGAACGCATGAAGAAAAAGGAATGCGTGTAAAAGTTATAGCTGGAAAGTTTAAAGAGGTTGAGGGACCTGAAAAAAATCATAATGTTGAACCGATTTATCTTCATGTAGTTTTAGATCAAAAAAAAGAATTTAATTATCAAGTGCCAGACCAACATAACTCTTTCATATATCTATTAAAAGGTGATATTAAAATTGGAAAAAATAATCATGATAAAACACGGGACTCACAATTAATTTTACTAGACAAGGGTAGTGAATTAAATATTGTAGCTAATAAAAATAGTGAATTTTTATTTATTGCTGGAAGGCCAATCGGAGAAAAAATAGCGAGAGGAGGTCCATTTGTGATGAATACAAAAGAAGAAATTAATCAAGCCATACAAGATTATCAGAATGGAACTTTTGCAAAATATTAATGCCAAAATCAATTATTATTAGTAAACATGGTGGTCCTGAGGTTTTAGAGTTAAAAGAAACTGAAATTGGATCGCCTGGACCAAAAGAAATTAAAATCAAGAACTTAGCAATTGGATTAAATTTTATTGATACTTATCATAGATCAGGGCTTTATAAATTAAAGCTTCCCACTGGAATTGGGATGGAAGGAGCAGGACTGGTCATTGAAATTGGAAGAGAAGTAAAAAATTTCAACAAGGGTGATAAAATAGCATATTCACAAATGCCCCTGGGTTCTTATTCAGAGCAAAGGATTATACCAGAGAAAATTGCAGTTAAAATTCCAGATGGTGTTAATGAAAAGATAGCAGCAAGTATAATGACAAAAGGTTTAACTTCTTACTATCTTTTGTTTAAAACTTATAAGGCAAAAGCTGGTGAAACAGTTTTATTTCATGCTGCTGCTGGGGGTGTTGGACAAATTTTTTGTCAGTGGGCAAAAAGCATTGGATGTAAAGTTATTGGTACGGTTGGATCAGATAGCAAAATAGATACTGCGAAGAAAAATGGTTGTGACTTTGTAATAAATTACAATAAGGAAGAATTTGACAAAAAAGTTCTTGATTTAACTGATAATGAAGGTCTTGGAGTAGTTTATGATGGTGTTGGCAAAGAAACGTTTGAAAAATCAATCAATTGTTTAAAACCTATGGGTATGATGATTTCATTTGGAAATGCTTCAGGACCCCTTGATCCAATAGATGTAAGAAAATACATAGCACACAAAAGTCTTTTTTTTACTAGACCAGGATTAGCAGATTATGGTGCTGGAAGAGAAGCGTTAGAGGAAGGATCAAGTAAGCTTTTTGAACAAATTAATTACGGAAAAATAAAAGTAAAAATTTTTAAAGAATATGCATTATCTGAGGCTAGGAAGGCACATGAGGATCTTGAAGATAGAAAAATTTTAGGACCAGCAGTGTTAATACCCAATGAATAATGAAAAAATAATAAGTCCATGTATAAGTATTTGTAAAAATGATCCTATTACTGGATTTTGCTTTGGTTGCGCTAGGTCGGACGAAGAAAAGAAAATTTGGAAAAAGATTGATACAAAAAATGAGTGGAAAAAGGAGAATTTACAAATCTTATTAAAAAGAATGAGTCAAACTCAGCTTAAAACTTTTAAACGATCTTATGAGGAAAAATTGAAATTTGGAAAACTAGTTTATTCAAAAAAATCAGAGAAAAAACCACAGAATTAAACCTACAAAGGCTAATATTAATATTAAAATTCTTATACCAAAAAGATATCTTGTAAGATTCTTGGACTTATCAATATCCTTTTGTTTTCCAGCACCAAGTCTAATTACTAAATAAAAAGATAAAAGTAAAATTAGTACGATTAAAAGTATAATTGGTTTACTAAACATAATTATTTTGATGTTAAGATTATAGGTAAAAACAAACCTAAAGCATACAAAAGAATTATTACTATCGATGCGATAATAAAAGCTCTAATAGGAGTAATTTTCATATTATCATTTTCCATCAAATTTCATATCAGACAAATGTAATTTTAACGCATTTGTAGATAAAAAAATTTCTAAAAGAAACAAAAGAATAGAGATTATCATTGATATACAACATGTGGCAAATATCAATCTGGCTACTAAAATAGCTTCTAAATATAAATTGAGAACTGTTAGCATATTAAATAAAAAACCTAAGCTAGCTGCTCCAATAGCGTATTTTAAATAATTTATTCTATAACTTAAATTTTTAAGTTGCCGTTCCCACTCTGGTGGTATGTGTTTCTCAAATACATGCTCATCGTGAAGTTTTCTTATTAAAGCGCTTAAAGTATGGAACCTGTTACTGTAGACAGTTATTATTAATGGAATAGCCGGAAACATCAATGCTGCAACTGTATAATCTATATTCATTTCGAATCGGATTGATTATGTATTTAGTGTTTGATATTTACAAGAACTATTAATGCTTAAACACATAAGAAATTTCATAGATGTTACAAGACTAAATAAACCCATTGGTTTTCTTTTATTATTTTGGCCATGCTCATGGGGATTATCTTTGGCTCTTTATTTTGACAATGACTTTAATAATTTTTTTTATTATCTCCTTCTATTTTTTTTAGGTTCAGTTTTAATGAGAAGTGCAGGTTGTATTGTGAATGATATTGTTGATGAAAACATTGATAAAAAAGTTTTTAGAACAAAAAATAGAGTTATAGCTTCAGGCAAACTAAAAAAAACAACAGCTTGGATCTATGTTTTATTCTTATGTGCATTAGCATTGTTAGTTCTGCTGCAATTTAATTTTTTGACTATAAGTCTTGGGATATTTTCGATGATTTTTGCTTTCTCATATCCTTTTATGAAAAGGTTTACTTATTGGCCGCAACTATTTTTAGGTTTTACTTATAATTGGGGAATAGTTATGGCTTGGACTGCAATTACAAATGATATTAATTATTTACCAGTTCTTCTTTATATTGGAGCCATATTTTGGACACTAGGTTATGACACCATTTATGGTGTTCAAGATATTTCAGATGATGAAGTGATAGGAGTAAAGTCAACATCGATTAAGTTTAAAGATAATCTTGGATTATTTGTTGGAATTTGTTACTTGATAAGTTCTATTTCGATAGTCGCTGTTATGGCAATTTTAAAAATTAATTATACTTTAGTATTTCTACTTTTTTTTGTTTTTAGTCTTTTTTATCAAATAAAAATTTGTAAAACACAAAAACCTTCATTGTGCTTGAAAGCTTTTAAGTTAAATAATTTCTCTGGCTTAATGGTTTTTTTAAGTTTTTTCTTAATTAATCTTGATTTCTAATGGAACTTAAAACAATCATATTTTATATAAAAAGACTTTATAAAGATTATATCTCAAAATATTTAAATAAAATTTTAATAGCTCTATTTTTATCTTTTCTAGTAGCAGGGACTACATCTGCTATTGCATGGTTGTTAGATCCAGCTGTGAAAAAAATTTTTATTGATAATAATAAGACCTACGCAATTATAATTCCTATCGCAATAATAATTGCTTTTTCAACTAAAGGTATCTCTTTATACTTGGCCAGATCAATAACATTAGTTCTGGGTCAGAATGTAAAAGAACAACTTCAGAACGAACTTGCGAGTAATATTTTGTTGTCTGATACAGAAACATTAGAATCAAAACACACAGGTAAATATATTTCACATTTAACATATGATGTGGGCTTAGTTAATACTCTTGCTAGCAATGCTTTATTAAATGTAATGAAAGATTCTCTTACTTTAATTTCTTTATTATTTGTAATGTTTTATCAAAATTGGAAACTTGCTATATTTTCTTTGATAATGATGCCGCTTTCAGCATATGTGGCTAGAACACTTGGAAAAAGAATTGGAAAGGCTACGAGTAAGGGAGCTGAGTCCTCTGGAAGACTTTTCACATTATTCAATGAAATTTTAAGAGGTTATAAAATTATTAAAATTTATCAAAGAGAAAAATCTGAGATGGGTAGAGCATCAAATGCAATAAAAGATATGATGAATAAAGATATTAAAATTGGTAAGATAATGATTAGAGCAACACCGGTGATGGAAATATTGCTTGGTTTTATTATTGCAACTTTTATATATGTATCAGGATTTCTTATTACAACTGGTGAAATAGGAATTAATAATTTTTTCTCTTTTCTAGCAGCTATGATGCTTGCTTATCAACCAGTAAGGTCTTTAGCAACTTTGAACATGGCTGTATATCAAGGTACGGCAGCACTTGAGAGAATTTTTGGAATAATAGATAGAAAAAATCAAATTCAAAGTAATGAAAACGCACCTAAAATTAAAATAAAAAATTCTAAAATTAATTTTGATAATGTAAGTTTTAAGTATTCAACTAGTAATGATAACGCTGTAAGAAATTTATCTTTTTCTGCCGAGGGAGGGAAAATCACTGCTTTAGTTGGACATAGTGGTGCGGGAAAAAGTACAATAATTAATTTAATACCAAGATTTTACCAACCTCAAAAAGGCAAAATTTTTATTGACGAACAAAATATAAAGGATGTTTCTTTAAACTCTCTAAGAAACCAAATTGCTATAGTGAGCCAAGATACAATCCTTTTTGACGATAGTATAGAAAATAACGTTAAATTTGCAAAAACTGATGCAACAGATGAAGAAATTAAAAATGCATGTAAATTAGCTGCAGCTGAAGATTTTATTAACGATCTACCGGAAAAATATAAAACTTTAATTGGAGAAAATGGAGTAAGACTCTCTGGAGGTGAAAAGCAAAGACTATCTATTGCGCGAGCAATTTTAAAAAATTCACCTATAATTTTATTAGATGAAGCAACTTCTTCTTTGGACGTTGAATCAGAAGAAAAAGTTCAAAATGCTATATTCAATCTTACTAAAAATAAAACTACTATTGTTATTGCTCATAGATTATCCACTATAAAAAAAGCTGATCATATTATTGTGATAGAAAAGGGTAATATCGTAGAGAGAGGAACCCATGAAGAATTATTGAAAAACTCAAGCGTATATAAAAACCTTTATAAAAAACAAGTCTTTTGATTATGTGGTTATTTTTATATAATTTTTTTTTAAATATTCTTTACATTCCGTATATTTTAATAATTTTATTAAGAATTTTTTTAAATAAAGAACATAAATTAAAATTTAAGGAAAAATTATTTTTATGTAAAATTAAAAGACCAGCCGGCTCACTTTTTTGGTTTCATGTTGCAAGCATTGGAGAACTTAATAGTATTTTGCCTATAGTCGATTACTTTCTTAAGAAGGATAAAAGTTATAATTTTCTCATAACAACAGTAACTCTAAGTTCTTATAATGAATTCAAAAAAAAATTTGAAAAAAATCCAAGGGTTTTTCATCAATTTTTACCTTATGATCATAAATTATTAGTAAATAATTTTTTAGAATTATGGAAACCAGATATTGCCTCCTTTGTTGACTCTGAAATTTGGCCCAATTTTATTTTTAAAATAAAAAAAAAAAATATACCCCTTGTACTTTTAAACGCTAGAATAACTAAAAAGACGCTTAGTAGATGGTTATTTCTGAAAAACTTTTCTGAAATATTATTTGGTTTTTTTTCGATTTGTATTGCTTCAAGTAAGGAAACGATGGAAAATCTTAGTTTGTTAAAAGCAAAAAAGATTAGGTATTATGGAAATATAAAGTTTTGCTCCAAAATCAAAATTAATTCAAAATTAGAAAACGACCAATTTAAAAATATAAAAGATAACAATATTTGGTGTGCAGTAAGCACCCATGAAGATGAGGAAATTTTTTGTTCAGAAGTTCATAAAATAATAAAAAAAACTATGCAAGACTCCTTATGTATAATTATTCCAAGGCATATTGACAGAATAAATAAAATTGCAAAAAAACTCAAAAAATCTGGACTTAAATTGCAAATTAAAAATCAAAATGATCTCATTGATAGTTCTGCCGATATTGTTTTAGTAAATTATTATGGTTCTGTTGGTGATTTTTTAGAAAAAATTAAAAATGTATTTGTTGGAAAGTCTTTAGTCAAAAAGTTGGTTCGAGTCGGCGGACAAAACCCCATAGAAGCAGCCCAAAAAGCCTGTTTTATTTTTCACGGACCATTTGTTTACAATTTTGCAGAAATATACAGTTATTTAAAAGATAAAGGATTTTCCCAGGAAATAAATTACCCAGATGAACTAGCAAAAAAACTATTAAGTAATTTCAATAATAATGAAAAAGTAGTAGATAAAAAAAAATTAGAAGATTTGAATGTTTATAGTGACTCAATTTTTAAAAGTGTAATTAATGAATACGAAATTTTAATAAATGAAAATTTTAAAGCCTAAGTTTTGGGATAAAAATAATATAGGTATTTTTGCTATAATTTTATTACCAATTACAATTATCTATCAAGCTATTCTAGGATTAAAAAAAGTTATCTCAAAAGAAAAAAAATTTTCTATTCCTGTAGTTTGTATTGGAAATATTTATATTGGTGGTACGGGTAAAACACCATTATCAGTTAAAATTTATGAGATTTTAAAAGAGTTAAAAATGAATCCCGTTATAGTTAAAAAAGAATATAAAAGCCAAAAGGATGAAGTGCTTCTAATTAAAAAATACTGTTCATTAATTGAATCTGATAGAAGAGATCTTGGAATTTTAAAAGCAGTAAATGATAAGTACGATGTGGTAATTTTAGATGACGGATTTCAAGATTATAGTATCAAAAAAAATATTAATATAATTTGTTTCAATCAAAAACAAAAAGTTGGTAATGGTTTAACAATTCCGTCAGGCCCCCTAAGAGAAAATTTAAAATCTCTTGAGAATTGTGATTTAGTAATTTGTAATGGAGAAAAAGATCTTAATTTTGAAACAAAATTAAAAAAATATAAATCAAATTTGAAATTCTTTTATTACAAATTTATTTCCAAAAATTTAAGCCAATATAAAAACAAAAAACTTATAGCATTTTCAGGAATAGGAAACCCTAATAATTTTTTTGATTTCTTAAAAGAAAATCGATTAAATTTAGTTAAAGAAATTAGTTATCCAGATCATTATGATTATTCCAAAAAAGATTTGGAGTACTTAATTGAACTAAAGAGGAGATTTGCGGCAAAATTAATTACAACTGAAAAAGATTATATGAGAATTAACTCAGATTATCAGCAAAATTTTGATTTTATACCAATTCAAATTGATTTTGAAAGTTCAGAATATTTGATAAATACATTAAGGAAAAAAATTTATGAAAATAATTAAATATATTTTTGAAGCAATATTTATTTATTTTTTATTTTTTATTATTAAAATTTTTGGATTAGATCTTTCAAGAAAAGTAGTTTCTAATTTTTTTTTAAAAGTCGGTTTTCTTTTTAAATCAAGACGCATTGTTGAAAAAAATATTTCTTTAGCTCTAGGAAATTTGCCAACATCAGAGTCAAAAAAAATTATTTCATCGATGTGGAAAAATTATGCATATATTTTTGTTGAATATCTATTTTTAAAAAAATTTCGTTTAAATAAGTTTTCAAAACCACATATTGAATTATCTGGAAAAGCAATATTAGATAATTTGATTAATTCAAAAAAACCTGCTGTTTTTATTTCGGGACATTTTGGGAATTTTGAACTAATGGCTATGGAGTTAGAAAAAAATAAAGTTAATTTAGGTGCAATTTATCGTCCTCTTAATAATTTTTTTTTAAATCCTTTTATGGTTTTTTTGAGAAAAAAATATATTTGTAAAAATCAAATAGAAAAAGGGAAAGGAGGCGCTAGGGAAATTATGGAGTTAATGAAAAAAAATTTTAGTATTGCTTTAATGGTTGATCAAAGACTTGGGGAGTCGGATAGATTTCCTTTTTTTAAAGAACCTGCTCACACAACTACATTGCCTGCTCAACTAGCATTGAAATTTAATTGCGATATAATTCCAGTATATTTAAAGAGAAACGAGAATAATTCATTTTTTATGGAAATTTTTAATCCTATTGAAATAAAAAAAACGAACAATCATTACGAAGATAAAAAAAACATAACGATTAAAATAAATAAAATAATTGAAGAAATGATTATAAAAGATCCAAAACAATGGATATGGACCCATGATAGGTGGAAATAGTTAGAAACTATAATTTTGATTTTTTATGTCTAATCATAACTTCTGTGGGTGAATAATAAGGTTCTTGTAACTCTACATTCCAGTAATTAAGCTTATTTAAAGGTATACTTTTTCCAGAGACGGCACAGATAACGTGGTCTCCTTCTTTTACAACCTCAAACCTGTTCGGATAAAATTTAAGTTTTGCTTTAATTCTGTTCATGTTAATTTTATAATCGTTTTAATCCATAATATATGAATTTAGCTGTTATAGGAAGTGGTGGTCGTGAACACGCTCTTTGTTATAAACTGAAGCAATCTAAAGAGATTAAAAAAATTTATTGTATACCAGGAAATGCAGGTACTAAAAAATTTGCTGAAAATATTAATGAAGACATTTCTGATTTTGATAAAATTTATAAAATAGTTACAGAAAAAAAAGTTGATTATGTAATTGTTGGTCCAGAAGAACCTTTGGTTAATGGCATAGTAGATTTTTTTACAAAAAAAAAGATAAAAATATTTGGTCCAGATAAATTTGCTTCACAATTAGAGGGGTCAAAAGCATTTATGAAAAAATTGTGTAAAGAGAATAACATTCCTACAGCAAATTTTGGAATTTTTGAAAATTTAGAAAATGCATTTAATTTTATAAAAAAAAATAAAGTTCCAATTGTAGTGAAAGCAGATGGTCTCGCTGCTGGAAAGGGTGTATCGATATGTCAAACAAGAGAGGAAGCAGAAAAAAAAACAAAGGAAATAATTGAAGGGAAGTTTAAATCTTCAAGTAAAGTTGTTCTTGAGGAATTTATCGAAGGCGAAGAGCTCAGTTATTTTTCAGTTGTAGATGAACATACTTTTCTTTTTTTTGGATCAGCTCAGGATCATAAAAGAGTCGGTGAGGGTGATACGGGTTTAAATACTGGTGGCATGGGTGCATTTTCACCTGCAAATATTCTTAATCATGAATTAGAAAAGAAAATAAAAAAAAAAATTATTGAACCAACATTAAATTTTTTAAAAAAAACCGATCATCCTTATAAAGGATTTTTATATACAGGTTTAATGATTAAAGAAAATGAACCTTACTTAATTGAATACAATATTAGGATGGGTGATCCTGAGTGCCAAGTATTAATGATGAGACTAAAAACAAATCTATTTGATATTATAAAATCGGTTATAAATAATTCTTTAAGTAATACGAAGATAGAATGGAAGAAGGACAGTTGTATGACAATTGTATTATGCTCAAAAGGTTATCCAGAAAAATATGAAAAAAATATAGAAATCAAAAATCTTGATAAAATAATTTCAGATAATAATAATCAAATATTTCATGCAGGAACATATGAAAAGGATAAAAAAAAATTTTCAAATGGTGGGAGAGTGCTTAATATAACTTCAGTTAGTGAGAATTTATCTAAAGCGAGAGAAAAGTGTTTAGAAACCCTTAGAAAATTAAATTGGAAAAAAGGTTTTTTTAGAAAAGATATAGGGTGGAGAGTGTTAAAGAAATAATGAGAATAATAAGTGGTACGTTAAAAAATAAAAAACTCATATTTCAAAAAAATTTCAATACAAGACCACTTAAAGATAGCGTAAGAGAAAATATTTTTAATATTTTATTTCATTCAAAAAATATTGAAGTAAATTTGAAAAATTCTATTGTTCTTGACTTATATGCTGGTACAGGTTCCTTTGGTTTTGAATGTGTCTCAAGAGGATCATCTAAGGTAGTTTTTGTTGAGAAAAATGCAGAAGCTATTAAAATTTTAAATACAAATACAAAAAATTTAAAATGTGAGAACAAAATAATTTTATTTCAAAAAAGTGTTAAGGATTTTTACCCTAAATCATCTAAAAATAAGTTTGATATTATTTTTTTTGATCCTCCATACGAAAACAAGGAATTTATAGAAATTATTAAATTAATACAAAAAGAAAGAACATTATTAAAAAAAAAGCATCTGATTATAATACACAGAGAATTTAAAACTGAGGATAATATTGATCAATACTTAAATATTTTAGAAAAAAGAATTTACGGGCGTTCAAAAATTTATTTTGGAAAATTTATTTTATGACAAAAATTTTCTCGTTAATATCTTAACTCTCTCAACGGCAGGTTGGTCAAAAGGATTTACGTTTAATCTCTTAGCAAGAATAATTGTTTCAAAAATAAATGTTAAGAATAATTCTCCAATTTTTTTTTCATCAAGTTTTTTAATTTTAATCTCTCTAAAAGGAATTCTTTTTTCTTTCAAAACAGTTATTAAAGCATTTTTTTGCGTTAATTTTATTTTTTCATATTTTTTTTTATCAAGACTTTTAGTTTGTTTTCCAAAAAGTTTTAATTTTACCTTAAGTTTTTTTTCATTTTCAGAACTAAAAATATAAAATATTTTATCTTGTGGTCCATCTAAGTATAATTGTAATAAACTATGGTGATCTTTTGGACCGCTGGAAACTATTGGTGTTAAACCTTTTTTATTCTTCCCAAGGCTCTCCGCCAATAATTGTTGACACCAAAACATAAAGTTTTGAAGTTCTGGTATATAATTTAAAAAGACCATTACTTTAATTTTTTTTAAATTAATCTTTAAAATTTTTTTAATTTGTCTAGATAAAAATCTTTTGTTGTTTATTAGAGTTGGAATATTTTTTTTAAATTGATGTGGTTTTAACCCCATTAAAAAAACAGGAAGCATTCCAACATCCGAGAAAATAGAGTACCTTCCTCCTATATTTAAATCGTGTCTTATTAAATAAATATTTTTATTTTTTGCAAAATAATTTAGAGAATTATTTTTATTTTCTGAAATAATTATTGTATTTTTCGTATTTAGAAATGAACTAAAAAAACCTGAATTTACAATTGTTTCACTTGTATTACCTGATTTTGAAATAATTAAAAATAAAGCTTTATTCAAATTATTTTCTTTCCTGATTGTATGTAATAATCTCTGATCAAGATTATCAATAAAAATAAATTTCTTTTTTATTTTGTGTTTGAGAAGGGAATAAATTGCATGAGCTCCAAGAATAGATCCGCCCATTCCAATTATAATGACTGTTTTAAATTTTTTAAAATTTTTAATTTTTTTCAAATTAAAATTGTATTTTGAATTAGGAAAAAAACTTTTAAATAAGCTATATTTTTGTTTTGATAAGTCGTCAATTATTTTACTTGATGAAATCAACTTAATTACTCTTTCTCAATTCTTCCTCAATGCTAGTTTCTAATGGAGATTTTTTATTTGATTTGTTACCTGATAAGTCGTCTTTGTTAAGAATTGTTTCGATTGTGTCACTTTTTTTAATTGTTTTTTTGGAGTCTGGTAAAGGAAGATTTTTAAAATCAGGAGGTAAAATTAAGGGATCTTTTTCCTTAATCAAATATTCGTCTGTAGTCTTTTTTTTTGAACCGCTCAACGCTCCTTGAAAATCCTCCCAACCTCCTGCACAGGCGAATAAAGGTAGAAAAATTAAAAGTAATAAAAATTTTTTAATAGTTTTCATTGTTTTTTTTTTAAAAAAAATTCTCTTAATAAAATCATTGTAATACCGATTGATATAAAAATATCAGCAACATTAAATGTAAACCAATGAAATTCTTCAACGTGAAAGTCTATAAAATCGGGTACGGCAAAATAGTTGAGTCTATCATAAACATTACCTAGGGCGCCTCCAATGATAAGTGATATTATAATTTTTCCAAATTTATCAGATACAACCATTAAATATATTAAATATATTATTATCAGCAAAATTAAGGCAGAAATTGAATGGTATAATAGATCTGCATTAAAACTAAGTAATCCAAAGGCTATTCCTGTATTCCAGTTTAGCGTTAAGTTTAAGAAATCATATATGAATATTTCGCTTTGATTTTCCTGTATTAGGTTAATAACATAAATTTTTGAAACTCTATCTAATAAAAAAACTATTAATATTATTATAAAACTATAAATATCAATTTTTTTTATATTTATTTTATTTTGAAGCATCTTGAGCATTTATTCTCTTTTACGTCTGGAACAATTTTCCAACACCTAGAACATTTAATTCCTTGTGCTTTTCTAACCTGGACTTTCAACTTTTCGTCTTTTCCTTTTAAAATATTTTGAATAACACTAGATGTTATAAAAAGCTCTTGTGCGTCAGCTTCTTTTAAAATATCAAATTCAGGTTTTGGTAGGCTAATATCAACATGTGCTTCGAGACTTGACCCAATTTCTTTACTTGACCTTTTTTCCTCTATAGCAACATTTACTTGCTGTCTAATAGTCAAAAGTTTTTCCCATTTATCTAATAAAGAACTATCTTTCCACTTACCAGGAATGACGGGAAATATTTCCTCGTGAATGCTTATTTTTTTATTTTTATTTATTAAATCTGTAATTTCTTCTGTTGTAAAAGAAAGTACTGGAGCATACCATTTTAATAAACATTCTAAGATAATGTTTAATAAAAAAACACAAGATTTCCTTTTTTTAGAAGTTATTTCATCACAATATAAAACATCTTTTCTTATATCAAAATAAAATGATGACAGATCTAAAGAGCAAAAATTTAAAAGATCTTTTTGAAGCTTATGAAAATTATAAGTTTTAAAACTATTTTTAATCTCTTTATCTAAAATATAAAGTTTATGCAGAATTAATTTTTCAAGTTCAGGAAAATCTTTCGGATTAATTTTTTCAAAATCTTGAGGTGTAAAATCATCTTTCAAATTTCCAAGTATAAATCTTAGGGTATTTCTAATTTTTCTATATGATTCAGCATGTTGTTCTAAAATAGCGTGATCAATTCTTAGATCTTCAGAATAATCTGAGGAAGCGACCCAAAGTCTTAGGATATCTGCACCATATTTTTTTAAGATTTCTTCAGGGGAAATAATGTTTCCAGCTGATTTTGACATTTTCATACCTTTTCCATCAACTACAAATCCATGTGATAATATACTTTCAAAGGGTGCTCGGTCTCGTGTTCCGCAAGACTCTAAAAGAGATGAATGAAACCAACCACGATGCTGGTCTGATCCTTCAAGATACATAGATGCAGGCCACTTTAAATCTTTTCTTTTTTCCAAAACAAACGAATGCGTTGATCCACTATCAAACCAAACCTCGACTATGTCATTTGATTTTAAATAATCTTCTTTTTTATATTTTTTTCCTAAAAACCTTTGTGGGTCATCGTAAAACCAACAATCAGAGCCCTCTTTTTCGTAAATCTTTGCAATATTTTCAATAACTTCGAGATCTCGCAAAGGTTCGTTTGTTTTTTTATTTATAAAAATTGGTAGAGGAACTCCCCATGACCTCTGTCTAGAAATACACCAGTCAGGACGCGTCTCTATCATGGCCCTTATCCTCGCCTTTCCTTTATCAGGATAAAAAGTTGTTTGATCGATAGATTTTAATGCCTTTTTTCTAAGATTATGACTTTCCATTGAAATAAACCATTGTGGTGTTGCTCTGTGCACTAATGGTGCTTTAGATCTCCAGGAATGAGGGTAACTGTGTAATAAACTCCCACTTCCTAAAAGTTTTTTTTGTTCTTGTAAATTTTTTATAATAATTTCATCTGCCTTAAAAACATGTATCCCTTCAAAAACTGGTATATTTTTAGTGTATCTTCCATCATTATTAACCGTTTCAATAGCTTTCATTCCGTGTTTAAGACATAAATTAAAATCATCTGGGCCATGACTAGGGGCACAATGAACAATTCCCGTGCCCTGCTCTAAAGTTACAAAATTAGCATCTAACATTGGCACATCATATTCATATCCAAGCTTATGAAATGGATGCGAACATATTATATTTTTAAATTCATTACCCTTAAAAGTATTTAAAATTTTAAATTTACCTAGTTCACAATTTTCAATAACTGTATTTATTAATTTTTCAGCAATTACTATTTTTTTACTACCTAAATCTACAATTGAGTAACTAATATCTCTATTATAGGCTAAAGCTTTATTCGCAGGAATTGTCCAAGGTGTAGTTGTCCAAATAACAACGGAAGCATCTTTCAAAAAATCCTTATCAGTTTTTTTAACCTTAAATTCTGCATAGATTGTATTTGATTTATGATCTTTATATTCTACTTCAGCATCTGCTAAAGCTGTTTTTTCGACAGTTGACCACAAGACTGGTTTGAAACCTCTGTAAAGACTCCCCTCAAGTAAGAATTTTCCTAACTCTCTTACAATTTGTGCCTCAGCATCAAAACTCATTGTAGAATAGTAATTTTCCCAATCTCCAATTACGCCGAGCCTTTTAAATTCTTCTTTGTGGATACCAATCCATTTTTCTGCAAATTCTCTACACTCTTTTCTAAAATCTTTTGTTGGTATTTCATCTTTACTTTTTTTTTTCTTTTTATATTGTTCTTCTATCTTCCATTCTATTGGTAATCCATGGCAATCCCATCCAGGCACATAAATAGAGTCTTTGTCATCCATTTGGTGGAATTTGGTAACTATATCTTTTAAAATTTTATTAAGTGCTGTTCCCATATGTATATGGCCATTGGCATATGGGGGGCCATCATGTAGTACGAACTTTTTTTTGCCTGAAGATTTTTTTCTTAATTTTTCATAAAGTTTTGTTTTATTCCAGGAGTCTAATATTTTTGGTTCTTTTGAAGGAAGGTTTGCCTTCATTGAAAACACTGTTTTAGGAAGATTTAAATTATTATCGGGCATCTAATTTATTTTGATCTTTCTATATCTTTACTAATTTGTTTCTTTAATTGAGATAGGCTTTTAAATTTTTTTTCTTTTCTAATAAATTTAATTAACATCACTTTTATCCTTTTATCATATAAATTTTTTTTAAAACCGAAAATATGTGCCTCTAAAACAAGTTTTTTTTTTCCAAAAGTGGGCCTAAATCCAACATTTACAATTCCTTTTTTTTTAGTTTTTTTATCTACAATTATTCTAGATGAATAAACTCCAGCTTTTGGAACAATATAATTTTTTAAGTCTAAGTTGCACGTTGGGAAACCAATTTTTCTTCCTCGTTTATCTCCTCTTTTAACTATACCTTCAATAGTCCATGGTCTACCAAGTAATTTGTTTGCTTGATAAATATTCCCTTTATTAATATTTCTTCTTATTAATGTCGATGAAACTACTGAATTATTTTTATTAAAAGGAGAAATAGTTTTAGTTTTATAGTTATAAAGTTTTTCATTTTTTATTAGTAGTTTAATATCTCCAATTCTTTTTTTTCCAAATCTAAAGTTTTTGCTTATGAAAACAAGATTTGTTCTTAATTTTTTTGAGAGAATATTTTTTATAAATTCTTCGGCTTTCAGATTTGAAAATTTTTTGTCAAATTTTTTTATTATTAAAAAATCTATACCTTGTTTTTTTGATGAATAAATTTTTTGTTCTAAAGAGTCTATTCTATAGTTTTTTAATTTTTTATTAAAAAACATAACTGGAAGTGGTTGAAATACAATTAAGCCAAATTTAATTTTATTTCTTTTAGCAATTTCTTTTCCTTTTTTTATTACTTTTTGATGTCCAAGATGAAACCCATCAAAATTGCCTATAGCAATTGCACTGTTTTTAAACTTAGTTCCAATATTAAAATTTTTGTAAACTTTCATCTACCAGGTTAATTCATTTTGATAATAGTTGGCTAAAACACTATTTTCTTTAAATAATTTTTTCATTAAGTTTTCATTTTCTATTTTTGATTTATATATGCCGCCAGTTATAAATACAGAGTCTAAATTCATGTTATTTGCACCTTTGATATCTGTTTTTAAGTTATCACCAATAACTAAAGTCTTTTGATTTTTTTTAAGACATGAAAGATAAACTTCTTTATGTGGTTTTCCAAAGTATACTACATCTCCTCCTAGATTTTCAAAAATTTCAGCAATTTTTCCTGCGCAATATTCTTCTTCCCCCCCTCTATGTACGATCAAATCTGGATTAGTACAAACAAATTTCTTATTTATAAAATTTTTCAATAGATCTTTGTAATAACCTAAATCTTCCTCTTTATCATCAAAGAGTCCGGTACACAAAATAAAGTCACATTTATCTAATGAAGTTTTGTTAATTTTAATACCTGAAAATAAAGAGTCATCTCTTTCAGGTCCTAAATGATAAAATTTTTTTCCAAACTTATTTTTTTTTAAAGATTCAATTGTTGCTTCACCAGAAGTAAAAACATTTTTGAGAAATTTTTCATCCATTTTCAATTTTTTTAAAAATTCTACAACTTTTCTCGATGGGCGTGGAGCATTTGATAAAAAAACAATCCTTTTGCCTTGCTTTTCAAGTTCCTGGACAACATTCATAGCTGAAGCGTTCAATCTAATTCCATTATGCATAACCCCCCACAAATCAATTAGAAATGCATCATATTTATTGTATATTTGAGACAGATGATCTAATTTTTTGATTTTCATGGGATATTTAAGGCTTTTTGGGGTATTTTTTTTTATCATACTCTTGAAATATTCTAAATACATACCATATTTC
>CETH01051284.1_pt1 | contig 20030 bp, 20 predicted proteins | sample 361461 | NCBI WGS metagenome assembly CETH01 (sample SAMEA2622695, study PRJEB7988) | marine metagenome | isolation source: saline water (ENVO:00002010), including
CATATAATCCTAATTTAATGCTTAACTATGGAGCTGGTTTTGAAGGTTGTAGTGAAATCGAAGTTAATGATGACGCTGCAAAAGTTTTAGCCGGAGAAATGGTTCCAGGAGATGTATTCTTAGGAGGATCTCTTGCATCTGAAGGTAGAATTGAAGGAAGTATTGCTGCTTACAGTGTAAAAACTGGTAAAGTTGAAGCTAAATATTTTCATCCTACTGCAAATTATGCAGGCGTAGTAGCTACCGCAGGTGGTCTAGTATGCACAGGATGGGTTGATGGTTTGGTTACTTGTCATGATGATAAAACTCTTGATAAATTATGGGAGTTTTACACAGGGACAAATATCAAAGCACCTCCAATTTCTTATTCAGTGAATGGAAAACAATATATTGCAATTTTAGCTGGTGGAACATCTAGTGCTGGTTGGTTGAATCTTCCTGAAACGGAAAATATTCAATTTTCTTCAACACTATATGTATTTTCATTATAGTTCATAAATTGTTTTGATGAGGCTACTTAAAGTAGCCTCATCATTTAATAAAAATTAAATGAAAAATTAATGATTAAATATTTAATAATTTTATTTTCAATTCTCTTTTTTACCCCTAATGTTTTTGCTGTTGATGAAAAAACTCTCAATTTAGGAAAAAAAGTTTGGAAAGAAAGAATAAAATGTGGTTATTGTCATGGTCCTTTTGGAAATGGCGCGGGAAATCCTAGATCTCCTGGTTTAGGAGCAAACATTAGAGAAACTCAACTTGATAGAGATGGATTATATGAAGTAATAGCATGTGGAATTCCGGGAACAGAAATGCCATATTTTCACAGAGCTGCGTATAAAAAACCTGAAATTTGTTGGGATATGGTAGCTGCAGATATGGGTGAGGATATGCCTAAGAAACATGAAAATAACAGAACTCTTAATGAAAAATCTATTAATGCATTAGTAGAATATATTTTAGCTGAAATTAAAGGGAGAGGCCCCATTTCTCTTGAAGAATGTGAGGAATATTTTAGTGTAGGTTCTCGAAAGTGTAATGGGTTTAGAGATAAATAAAAAGAACTTTTTTTTTAGCTTAACAATAATTGTATTATTTTTAATTAATTTTAATAATTTATTTGCTAAGGAAATATCAAAACTAACAAATATTTGGGATATTAAATTGGGTATGTTTTATTCCGATATTCCTACTCAAGATTTTATGTTTTTTGCGTGTGGTACAAATGGAGGCCCACCATCTAAAATATTAAAAAATAAATTTCATGATTATAATTTATGCAAACCTGATGAAAATAATTTAAGGGAAGTTTATTTTGAATATGATGATGAGGCATATTATTGGGCACTGGCATTTAATGATACATTTTCTTCTAATTTTCAAGGAACTAGAGTGTTTTCTCATCCATCGGTATTGTCCTTATTATTTGATGAAGATGGGATAGTGAAGGGTGTAAGAATTGTTACAGATGATAGAGCAAGTCATGAAGAAAGAAAATCATCAGCTGGATTTTTTTTTAAATTAGAAAAAACTTTTGGTGATGATCCATGGGATTGTGTAGATTTTGATCCTGATGAAGGAGAAACACCAATTGGTGCAAGTTTTTTAAAAAGGATGTGTATTAAAGAGGATTTTGATAAAAAAATAATTTTACAAGGAACTTATTTTAGAAAAAAAGGACAAAAAACTTTTGATCCAGTTAGTAATAAACCTACTACAGGATATTTTGAAAGCTCAGTTAAATTGGATGTTTTTAGTAAAGATATAAATGTTGATTATTCAAAATATGGTTGGCACAAATAATGATTAAAATTATAAATATCATCATATTAATTTGTTTTTCATTTATGAAAGATGTTGTTTCTGATGAAAATTCTGTTGCTAAATTCATTAATAGAGAAACTAACGAGTGTGTAAATTGTGATTTATCTGGAATGAATTTTAAACATATGGATTTATCAAACGCTAATTTAAGTGGATCTTTATTAATTAATACAAACTTTCACAGAGCTAATTTAAGAGGGGTAAATTTTTCTGATGCCGAACTCTTTGGTGTAAATCTTAATAAAACAGATTTAATTAAAGCAAATTTTAATAATGCTATAATTACTGAAACAATGATGTATGATTCTAATTTATCAAAATCATCATTTCAAAATGCTACATTAGATAAAGTTAGATCTCAAAAAGCTGCTTTTACTGGGGCTAATTTAGAAAATATAATTATAAAAGAATCTTATTTTAACGAATCACAATTATCTAGCTCTAATATGAAAAATATAAAAGTTTCAAATACTAATTTTACTGGTGCAAATTTTCAAAAATCAGATCTTTCAAATAGCGAATTTTTTAGAAGTATTTTCACTAAATCTAATTTTAAAAAGGCTGATCTTTCATATGTAAAAATGATAAAAACAGATTTCTATAAATCTAAAATAAGAGAAGCAATTGTAGAAAAAACTTTTTTTCAAGATACTAATCTGTTATCGGTTAATTTTTATAAAACTAATACTGAAAATGTTATTTATAAGAATTGTATTATGCCTAATGGAGAACATGTGAAATGAATAAATTTTTAATAATTTTTATTTTTTTTATTACCAACAGCATTGTTGCAGAGGAAATTATTAAAGGAAAGGCACAAGTAATTAATAGTGATTATATTAAAATAAATGATCAAATTATTATTTTATATGGAATTGAAGCTATGGAAAGAAAGCAAATTTGTTATATCGATGGGAAGGAATGGCCATGTTATGATATTACCGTAAGATTTTTAGAAAGCTTAGTTGATTTAGGTGAAACAAGTTGTAATATAGTAAAAGTAAAAAGAACAAGAATGGGTAGACTTTTTGGAAGATGTTATGTCAATGGTGTTGATATTAGTGAAGAATTAGTAAAACAAGGATGGGCTTTCGCCAGAGTTAAACAAACTAAAGATTATTTATCTTATGAAAAAGAAGCTAAAAAAAAGAAGATAGGTATTTGGATGAGTAAATTTATCAAACCTTGGGTTTGGAGAAAGAAGTATAATATTCCAAGTGATCCGTAGAATTTTAATAATATTATCTATTTTATTTTCTTGTAATTCTTCTAATGCAATGTTTAATCTTGATAATTGCAGCTGGGAAGAAAAGCAAAGTATGCCCACAGCAAGATCTGAATTTGCATCAATTACACACAATAATAAGATTTATGTATTAGGAGGTATAAGTGGTGATAAAGCTTTATCTAACTTTGAAGTTTATAATGCTATTGAAAATACTTGGAAAACTTTAGAAAATCTCCCAATTCCAAATCATCATGGAGCTCTTGGAATAGTTGAAAATAAAATTTATTTAATTGGGGGTTTTGTAGATTTATCATGGAGACATGCTAATGGAATAATATTTGAATATGATATTGAGTCAAATAAATGGAATAATTACGATGAATTATTTTGGTTAAGAGTGGCTCATTCTGCAGAAACAGTTGATAACAATATCTATATTTTTGGGGGTCATGGTTATAAACCAAGTCATTTATTATATTACAATCCTCTAACGAAAAAAATGAAAGAACTTGAAACTAATATGCCTGCACCAGCTGACCACATTGCTACAACTATAGATAAAAATAATTTTATTGTATTAGGGGGAAGATTTAGAAATGGTAATTTGCAGACAATAAGAATTTTTGATAGAAAAAAAAATAGATGGATGGCCAACGAGGGGTTACCATATCCTACTAGTGGTCATATAGCTGAAATAGTTAATAATAGATTACATGTTGCTGGAGGAGAGGACATTGACAAAAAAACAACTTTTAATTCTCACTATTACTATGATTTTGATGAAAATAAATGGTTTGAGTCAATACAACTTCCTCAATCATTACATGGGATTGGATCAGCAGTAATTGAAGATAGGTTATTTATTTTTGGTGGAGCTACAGGTGCTGGCGAACTTACTTTTAATAGCGTTCAAGATAAAATTTATGAATTAACTTGCAACTGATAATTATAAGATTTTAATATTCTAGTAAACGCTTCCAATCATTATTAAAAGAACTAAACCATTTTTTCATCGATAAAAGCATTTTCTCAGTTGGTTTTATTATTTTTTTTCTAGCATCAATTTTCGATGTGCTAGTTACTATATATCCTTTGGATTCAGCATCTTCTATATATCTAAATTCAGTTGTTACTGTTTTTTTTCCTTCCATGACAACATGTTCATTGATTTGATCAACTAATTCTTGTTTTGAAAGATCTTGGTTGTTTATATCATATTTTACAACATGTAGACCAATTAACCAATGTAAGGGTGATTGTTGAAACCAATTGATAACGTCGTCTCTTACTGTTTTTTTTGATATTGCATTTATGTGCATATCAATTTGCACAAGTTGCAAATTATCTTCTCTGTTTTTTTGTTTGTTATCATCAAATTTATTTTTTAAATCCATAAATACTTTCTTCAAAAAATTACTTCTTACAATTATATAAAAAAATTAGTATGTAAAAGTATAAAAGTATATTTACATCATTTTTTTGACAAATACTCAATAATTCATTGAAAATGATGAATTTTTTTGCAAAATATGATAGAATCAATTTTTTTAAATTAATATGAATTATCTAAGTACCCGGAATAATAAAGTAGATACTGACTTTATCACAGTTCTTTTTAAGGGATTAGCTGAAGATGGTGGCTTATTTTTACCAAAAAAATGGCCAAAAATTAATTTAGATCTTCTTAAAGGCATGGATTACAATGAATTAGCTTTTACAATAATTTTTGAATTTATAAATAAATCTATAAGAAAAGATGACTTAGAAAAAATAATTCATAAAAGCTATGAAAATTTTAATCAACCTTTAGCTCCCCTGGTTAACATTGATAAAAATAAATTTATTCTAGAATTATTTCATGGTCCTACATTGGCTTTTAAAGATTATGCAATGCAATTTTTAGGAAATATTTTTAATCATTTTCAACAACAAACAGAAAAAAAAATTACTATACTTGGAGCAACTTCAGGAGATACGGGTTCGGCAGCAATAAATTCATTTAAAGGAAAAGATAAAATTAAAATCTTTATCTTACATCCATACAATAAGGTTTCTGAATTTCAAAAAAGACAAATGACAACAATTACAGATAATAATGTTTTTAATATTTCTTTAAGAGGAAATTTTGACGATTGTCAAAAAATAGTAAAAGAACTTTTTTTAGATAGTGAACTTCAATCAAGAACATCATTAACAGCGATTAATTCTATTAACTGGGCTAGATTATTAGCACAAATAGTTTATTTTTTTTGGGGATGGATACAATCTGAACAAAAAAAAGTAAGTTTTATTGTTCCATCAGGAAATTTTGGTAATATTTTTTCTGCTAGAATTGCTAAGTATATGGGTTTACCTATAGATAAACTGCATCTTGTTACTAATTCAAACGAAATCTTACATAGAACAATTTCTTCAGGCAAAATGGAAATGATGGATGTAAAAGAAACTTATAGTCCTAGTATGGACATTCAAATCTCAAGTAATTTTGAAAGACAAATTTTTGAAAGTTTAAATAGAGATAGCAATAAATTGAACAAAATTATGACAGAATTTTATAAACAAAAATCTTATCAATTTTCAAAAAATATATTAAATGATCTACAGCAGAATTATATTTCTCATTCTGTGGCAAATAATGAAATTATTGAAACAATTAAATTATATCTTAACAACTATAACTATTTAGCTGATCCACATACTGCCACAGGTTTAAATGTAATGAATAAAATTAATACTAATTCTTCAGTAATTGCTTTGGCATGTGCTCATCCTTCAAAATTTGGCGAAGTAATCCAAAAAGCTGTTGGATTTCGACCTAATTTGCCGCAACAGTTCAAAAATATTTTTGATAAAAAAGAAAAATTCATTATATTAGATAATAGAATAGAAAATATTAAAAAATATATCCTTAATAATATATAAAATATGAGAAAAGTATCTGTTTTAGACAATGGTTTACGTGTTGTAACGCACTTTATGCCAGCTGTTGAATCAGTCACTTTTGGAGTTTGGAATTTAGTTGGATGTAGAGATGAGTTTGAAGAAATAAATGGCGCTGCTCATTTTCTAGAACACATGGCTTTTAAAGGTACTAAATCAAAAACAGCATTAGAAATTATGGAAAAAGTAGAAAGTGTAGGAGGTTATATTAATGCATATACCTCTGAAGAGATAACTGCTTATTGGGTTAGAATGCTAGCAGAAGATTTAAATATTGGGGTTGATATAATTTCAGATATTCTTCAAAATTCTACTTTTGAACCTAAAGAATTAGAAAGAGAAAGAGGAGTAATTCTTCAAGAAATAGGTATGTATTTAGATGATCCGGCACAAATGGTAGGAGATTATTGGCAAAGAACTGCATTTCCTAATCAACCGATAGGCCGATTAATACTTGGCAAAAAAGATATCATTCAGTCAATTAAAAGAGAAGAAATAATTAATTTTATGCAAAATCATTATCATCCCAAAAAAATGGTTGTATGTGCAGCTGGAAAAATTGAACATGATAAATTTGTTGAATTAATAAATAGTTATATGATTAATTTGCCAGTGGGAAAAAGCAAAGATAGAGTTCCTGCTAAATATATTGGAGGGGAATATAGAGAAGATAAAGAATTAGAGCAAATACATTTGGTTTTGGGCTTTGAGGGTTTAAATTATCATAGTGATGACTATTATGCTCTCCAGGTTTATTCTGCAATTATGGGAGCTGGAGGTTCATCTAGACTGTTTCAAGAGATTAGAGAGAAGAGAGGTTTGGTATATAGTATCTATGCTGGAATAGATTCTTTTTCTGATAGCGGTACATTTCAAGTAGTTGCTGGTACTGGCAAAACTCAAATTAAGGAATTGCTTCCTGTATTATGTGATGAATTAGTAAATTCCCCACATAATATTAAAGAGAAAGAAATCAATAAAAGCAAAGCTCAATTAAAAGCCAGCACGTTAATGAGTATAGAGTCCCCGATGTCTAATGCTATAAGTTCTGCCTATCAAATGTTGAGATATGATAAATTAATAAATATTAAAGAAAGAATAGATAAAATAAACAAAGTTTCCTTAGAATCTATTGAAAAAGTATCTAAAAAAATATTATCTTCTAAACCAACTATTTCTTCAATTGGACCAGTAAGTAGTTTAGAATCTCTAGATAAGATTGAAAAAAGACTTCATTAGCTTTTTTTTCAATTTCCTATAAAATAGGTAAATATGTGTGGGATAGTAGGAATAGCTAGTAATAAAAATTGTATAGATAGCCTATTAACAGGTTTGAAAAACTTGGAATACAGAGGATACGATTCTTCAGGATTAGCAACATACAACAATGGATTAATAAATCATCAAAAATCTGTTGGTAAAATATCTAATTTAATAAAAGAAGTAAAAACAAAGAATATACAAAGTGATATTGCCATAGCTCATACAAGATGGGCAACACATGGGACTCCATCACTCAAAAACGCTCATCCTTTTGTAAAAGATAATTGTGCTATAGTCCACAATGGGATTGTAGAGAATTTTGAAGAGCTTGCTAATTTATTTTCAATAAAGAAAGAAAATATTAAATCTGATACTGATACTGAAATAGTTGCTGAAATTTTTAACAATTTATTACCTAAATACAATAATCCAATTAAAGCATTAGTAGAAATTATTAATAAAATTGAGGGAACTTTTTCTTTTGCTATTTTAGTTAAGGGTTCAAAATCAATTTACGCTACAAGAAAAGGTAGTCCATTGTTACTTGGTTTATCAAGTGATCAAAATTCATTAAGTTCGGATGTCCTCGGTCTTCCCGAAGATACTAAAGATATTATTTTTTTAGAAGATAATGACATTGTAGAAATTAATAGATCAAAATTTTTTATTTTTGATAAGAAAGGCAATCAAATAAATAGAGAAAAACACTCTAACCAATCTACAAAAGAATTTATTAATAGAGGAAATTATAAACATTTTATGCAAAAGGAAATTTTCTATCAGCCTACTAGCATTCAAGATACAGTACTTAATTTTTCTGACAAGAAAACTTCATCCTTTTTTTTACCTAAATGCAAAATAGATTTTAATAAAATAAAAAATCTTTATTTTGCTGCTTGTGGCACAGCTCATCATGCCTGTATGATTTCTAAATATTGGTTGGAAGAATTAGCCCAGATTTCTTCTTCTGCAAATATTGGATCTGAATTTAGATACATGAGTAATAATTTTATTTCAGACTCAATTGGCGTAGTAGTCTCCCAATCAGGTGAAACAATGGATACCCTAGAATGTCTTAAGAAATTTAAACAGAATGAACTATATACAATTTCTATAGTTAATATGCTTAATAGCTCTGTAGCTAGAGAAAGTGATTATATTTTACCTACTTTAGCTGGGCCTGAAATGGGTGTGGCTTCAACAAAAGCATTTACATCTCAACTAACTGTTTTAGCTTTATTAACTTTACATATACAAAAAAATAAAAAAATAAGTAATAAAAAGGATAAAGAAATTTTTGAGTCATTATTTAATCTATCCGAATTAATTAATTTAATTTTATCAGATATAAATCCATTTAAAAAAATTTCTAATTTAATTAAAGATGCTAAAAGTATTTTTTATATTGGAAGAGGAACGATGTACCCACTTGCTTTAGAAGGAGCTCTTAAATTAAAGGAAATTACATATAAACATTGCGAAGGTTATGCTGCCGGAGAATTAAAACATGGGCCACTAGCATTAATTGAAAAAAATATTCCAGTTATAGCTTTGGCACCATACAATGATAATTTCAAAAAAATTTTATCAAATGTTCAAGAAATAAAGGCAAGGGATGGGAGAGTTATTATGATTACAGATGAACAAGGTGCTGAAAAATCACAAAAGATTTGTGATAATACATTAATAATGCCCAAGTCAAATTTAATTACTGCACCCATTTTGTATTCTATACCAATACAATTAATAGCTTATTATTTAGCTGTAATACTAGGAACAGATGTTGATCAGCCAAGAAATTTAGCAAAATCTGTAACAGTTGAATAACTTGGAATATTGGAAAGAATTTTAAAAAAGTTGTATAAAATAAAATAATCCTACTAGAGAAAATATAAGACCCAAGAATTTTAAAATAATTGAACTAATATAAGATTTTATAAATAAATGGCCAATTATTACTCCGAATAAGTGTAATGTTGCAGTACCAGTTGTAAAGCCTAAGGCAAATAATAAAGGATTTACTGCCCAAGGCATTTCTAAACCATGTGCTGATCCATGAAAAAAACCAAATATTCCTACAAATATCATTATTAAAGTGATTGGTAGTTTTTTTTCAATGCTTATTATTAAACCTAAAACAATTACTGAAATTAAGATTCCTATTTCTATTGTTTGGTTTAACACTATAGAAAAATTAAAAGAATTATTAATTTCATCTAATGCTTTGGTTTGCAACATTTCATTTAATTCAATATAAATTCCAATTGAGCCACCAATAATCATAATTAAAACAAACGTCAAAGGAACAGTCCATATAGCTCTTCCTCCTATTTGTGCGCTAATTATACCTACACTAATCATAGCTAAAAAATGATCAAATCCTAAAACTGGGTGAGAAAGACCATCATAAAACCCTATCATTCCTGTAAAAGTATGTGCATATAAAAAATTAGGAGTAAGAAAAAATAAAATAAGCCATTTAATCATTTTAAAATAATTTTTTAATTGTTTTAGATAATTTTGCAATCATATAATATGTAATAAAAATCAAAACTAATAGTAATATGTGAGGTAGATAAGCTCTTATGTCAAATTTTTGCCAATGAACAATATCCATATAAGGTCCTATATAAAATAAAATTGGTACCCATGTTAAAATTTGCTCAAATAAATTAGATCCAAAAAATTCTGCTTCTCCAATAGCCAAAGAATAATGGCCTATATTATCTTCATTATATACTTTTATTAAATAAATACCTTTTTCTAGAAGAAAACTAGTTTTAAATTCAGAGTTTGTTTCTTTACCAATTTCGGGCCCCTTCCAATAATAATCTCTTGCATATGGTTCATACCACGACTCCCAATCAAAATTTTTTCCATCAGCTCTAAAAATTGTATTATTCTTATTATCTATAACATCAATAGAGAGCCATTTATAATCATTACCTACTTTTGGACTTAAAATACCCGTATAAAACAAAAAATCTTTATCTGATTTAATTCTAAAGTAATGTGGCTCTCCTTGTAATTTTCCATAAAAAGCTTTTGAAATTTCAGGAAAAATAACTTCATAAGGTGAATTTTTCCCAGGATTGTTATAGATTAATTTAGGTTGATGTGCGTGACCCACAAAAGAGAAAAGAGTCAAAAATAAAATAATTTTTAACATAATTATATTTAAATTAAATTAATTTAATATTAAAGTATTTATCAAAAATATTTAATTTTTTCTATGAAAAAAATATCTTTTAAAACAAAATTAGGATGGATTTCTGTATCTGAAATTAATGGAAAATTGATTGAAATAAAATTTAAAAAATCATCAGTTAATAGATCTTCAAGAATTTTAAAAAGATTTAAAAATGAACTAAATCAATTTTTTGAAAAAAAAATTAAAAAACTTAATTACCCTTTTACAATTCACGGTGAGTTCTTAAAGGTAAAAATATTAAATGAATTAAATAAAATTCCATATGGTCAAACAAGAAGTTATGGACAAATTGCGAAAAAAGTGAACTCTTCACCTAGATATGTTGGAAGGGTTTGTAGTGAGAATAAACATTTAATACTAATTCCTTGTCATCGAGTTATTAGAAGTGATGGTAGTCTAGGTGGATTTTCTGCTAAAGGTGGAATTAAGCTTAAAGAAAAATTAATTAATATGGAATCTTTATGAATATAATTATTCTTCAACATATAGAATGTGAAACTCCTGGATATATTAAAGATCTAATGATCAAAGATAATTGTAATCTTAAAACTATACAGTTAAATTTAGGTGAAAAAATTCCTAAAAATATTAAACAATTTGACGCGATGTTCTGTATGGGAGGTCCTATGGATACTTGGATGGTAAAAAAATATCCATGGATAATAGAGGAAAAAAAAAGAATTAAAGAATTTGTTGTTGAATTGGAAAAACCTTTTTTAGGATTTTGTTTAGGTTGCCAATTACTAGGTGAAGTTTTAGGTGGAAAAGTAGTAAATAGTATTCCTTCAGAAATTGGAATTATGGATATTAAAATGCATAATAATATTAAAGATGATAATTTATTTTCAAGTTTTCCATATCAAATAAAAGCTCTTCAATGGCATTCGTATGAGGTCAAAGAATTAGAAAATAACAAAAATATTACTCTTTTAGCATCCTCAAATATTACTAAATATCAAATATTTAAATATAAGAATCATGCTTATGGGATTCAGTTTCATATAGAAATTAAAGATTCAACAGTTGCTGAATGGGGATGTGTTCCTGAATATGAAAAAGCTTTAATTAAAGCACTTGGTTTTGGAGCTCTTGATAAATTTCAAAGAGAAGCGAATAATAATATGAATAAATTTAATAATTATTCTCAAATTTTATATGAAAACTTCAAAAAATTATGTATTCAAAAAGAACTTACCTGATATTGATTTAAAATATTTTCAATAGACAAATATCGGTGTAAATTTTTTTAATAGAAATCAAATTCTTAAATTTATTTTTTATATTTTTACCATTACAGAAAAATTTAATTGTTACTTTCCTAATCCTTCGCAAGGTTAAGTTTTTTGTTTGAGAGGAAATTTTGATCTTATCTTTTTTATGCTTTACCAGATATATTAGATAAATTTTCAGGCTTTATTCCTAGTATTTTATAAGCATCATTCCATTGATCTAAAACATCTTTATTAAAAATAAAATTAGAGCTAACATCAAGTGTTAACCAACTATTTTCTTTGATTTCTATTTCGAGTTGACCTGGTGCCCATCCTGAATAACCAAGAGCTAAAATACTTACCTTTGGTCCTTTACCAGTTACAAAATCATTAAATATATTAGAAGTATTAGTAAGAGCAACCCCATCATTAATTTGCAATGAATCTTTTTGAATATTATCATCTGAATGCAATACAAAACCTCTACTAGTTTCTAAAGGGCCACCATATCTAATATAAATTTTTTTATCATCTATTTGCTTATCTATGCCTAATTGCTTTAAAAGATCTGGATATAAATCTAAATCAATTTGTTTATTAATGATTATTCCCATAGCCCCTTCTTTTGAGTGAGCACATATGTATATTACTGCCTTGTGGAATCTTTCATCCAGCATATTAGGCATTGAAACTAGAATTTTTCCTGTTAAGTCCATTTTTTTATATTAATTTATTATTTTAATCATGTATTTACCATTTAAGTCAACATCATTATAATAATAATATGAAGCAATTATTAAAAAATTCTATAAAATATTTAATATCTTTTTATATATTATTTTATATTAACAATGTTTATGCACTCAGTTCAAATTGGGAAGGATTAGAAGAGGCTAAAGTAAGACTAATCTCTCCATTAACTAATAGTTCAAATTCTAATTCACTGCATTTGGGATTGCAGTATAATATGAAAAAAGGATGGAAAACTTATTGGCATTCACCAGGAGATGGAGGCTTCGCTCAATCTATTTATTGGCAGAAATCAAAAAACATTTCTAATGTTGAATTAATGTGGCCGACCCCAGTTGAGTTTGAAATATTGGGTATAAAATCATTAGGTTATAAAAAAGAAGTAGTTTTTCCATTAAAAATTGATTTAATAGATCCAAATAAAGAATCAGAATTATTTTTGGCAGTAGAATATCTTGCTTGTGAAAAAATATGCCTACCAGGTGAAGCAGAATTAAAAATAATTATTCCTCCAGGAAAAGGAAATTTAACAGAATTCTCTTTTTTAATTGAAAAATATATTTCTAAAGTTCCATTAAAAAATTCAGATATATCAGAAGTTCAAATTGAAGAATTTAATGTTTTTAATGATATTAATGATTCAAGCATATCTATTAAAGCAATAAATAAAAAAACGTTTCATAATCCTATATTATTTATAGGCAATGATATTGATTTACCGGTTGTAGATAATCAGATAAATATTTCTGCAAATGGAAAAAATTTAAATGCTTTATTTAAATTCGAAAATTTTAAATTTGATTCAAGTAAGAAATTGAATTTAGTTTTAGTTATTCAAGATCAAAATCATAATATTCAGTTTAACAAAAAAAATTTAAAAATTAAAAATCAAATTAATAATAATAAATTAAATTCTATTTATATAATTGCAATCATAGGTGGATTTATTCTAAATTTGATGCCATGTGTTTTTCCAGTTCTTTCAATTAAGCTCATTTCTATATTAAATGTCAGTAATAATGATACACTAAGCACAAGAATAAGTTTTTTAACTAATGCGTTTGGCATTATAATATCCTTTATTGGCTTGGGTTTAATATTAATTTTATTGAAATTTTCTGGATATGCGGTTGGTTGGGGAATGCAGTTTCAACAACCTATTTTCTTAATGTTTATAATAGTTGTTTTATTTCTATTTGCTATTAATTTACTTGATTTATTTCATATTAATGCTCCTATTTTACTTACTAATTTATTAATTAAATTAAACTTTAAAAATAAATATTTAAAAGATTTTTTTAATGGTTTTTTTGCTACATTGTTAGCAACACCTTGTAGTGCACCTTTTGTTGGAACAGCAATTACAGCAGCTTTTAGTTTACACTGGCTTCAAACAATAGGTATATTTTTTTTTATGGGAATAGGCATGTCCTTGCCCTATCTTTTAATAAGCACTTTTCCAAAACTAATTCTTTTTTTACCAAAAACTGGAAAATGGACTAAAATATTTAAATATTTTCTCTCTCTTTTATTATTTGGAACAATTTTTTGGGTTGGTACAATTTTATTAAATCATTTTAATTATATATTTATTGTTATCATTTTAATATTAGCTTTAATAATTATTTTACTAATTAAATTTTTAGAAAAATCAAAATTTTTATATGTATCTTTTGTTATAATTCTTTATTTTTTTCTGGTAAATTTTGAAATATTAAAATCTAACAATACATATAATTCTTATGATTGGCAAAATTTAGAAATTCAAAATATACAAGAATTGATAAATGATGATGAAATAATTTTTGTTGATATTACAGCGGATTGGTGCGCAACATGTAAGTTTAATAAGTATAATGTTATTGATTCTAAAGAAATTAAAAGATTATTTTTAGAAAATAATGTAATTAAAATTAAGGGAGATTGGACAAAGCCTAATCAAGAAGTAAAAAATTATCTTAATTTATTTAATAGATATGCAATTCCTTTTAATGTCATATATAGTAAAAAGTTTCCTAAGGGAGTTGTTCTATCAGAAATATTATCAAAAAATGAAATAATAAATTTAATTGAAAATTCAAAAGACTAAACAACTTTATAATTTTGCTCACCAAGTCCATTAATTCCACAAGAAATTTTATCATTTTTTTTTAAAAAAACTTTGGGTTTTTTTCCTATTCCAACACCACTAGGAGTTCCTGTTGCAATAATGTCACCAGGATGAAGAGTCATAAAATTACTTATATAACTAATTAAATAATTTACGTTATATATCATCTTGGAAGTTGAAGAATTTTGCATTATATTTTCATTAACCTTAAGCCAAAGATTTAGTTCTTGAACATTTGTAATCTCATGTTGAGTTACTATATATGGACCTATAGGGCCAAAAGTGTCACATGATTTTCCTTTTACCCATTGGCCATTTCTTTCTAATTGAAAGCTTCTTTCACTTATGTCATTAACTATACAATAACCAGCAATATATTTATCAACAAGATTTTCTTTGATGTTTTTGCCTTTTTTACTAATTATAACACCTAGTTCAATTTCCCAATCTAATTGTGAAGAATTTTTAGGAATAATAATGTTATCATTTGGTCCTGAGATTGAACTAGTTGCTTTCATAAAAATAGTTGGTTCTTTAGGCTTTTCCATACCCATTTCTTCAACATGATCGATATAATTTAAGCCAATACAAACAAATTTTCCTACATTTGCTATACATGGAGCAATTGTAAAATTTTTTTCTATTTTTGGAAATTTTTGCAAATCAATTTTATATAAATAATCTATATTATTAGATGTTATTGAGTTGTTATCCCAATCACTAATAAAATCTGTAAGATCTCTATAATAATTATCTTTGTCAATTATAGAAGGTTTTATCTTATTATTTTGTTTTATTCTTAATAATTTCATGTCATGTCAAAAACCTTACCAGGATTCATTATATTATTTGGATCAATAACCTTTTTAATATCTTGCATTACTGGAATATTATCCGGATGTTGTTTTTTTAAATATTCTTTTTTTTGTATACCTATACCATGCTCACCAGTAATTGTTCCTTCCAAAAAAAGAGCTTTATCAATTAATTTATCACTTAGTTTTTTAATTAAATTATAATCTTTTTTGTTTTTTGGATCATATATTATTAATAAATGAAAATTTCCATCTCCTAAATGACCAACCATAGGAGCACTCAGACCCATTTTTTTAATTTCATTTTCTGTAAATTTTATACACTCAACTAGATTAGAAATAGGCAAACATACGTCTGTTGAATAAACTCTGATATTATTGCCTTGAGAAATTACAGAATAATATACATCATGTCTTGCTTTCCAAAGTTTATTCCTGTCATCAGTATTTTTAGACCATTTAAATTCACTTCCTTTATTATTATTCGAAATTTCTTTTACTGCTGAAATATATTCATTATTTGATAATTCACTTCCATGAAATTCAAAAAAAAGAGTAGGTTTGTTATCCAAATTTTTTAATTTAGAATAAGATATACTTATTTCCATTTGATCTTTATTTAATAATTCTATTCTCGCTATAGGTATTCCATATTGAATTATTTCTTGAGCAGTTAATACTGCAGATTCTAAATTAGGAAAGTGACACACAGCGCTCATAATGCTCTCTGGTATAGGAGAAAGTCTTAAATGTGCTTCTGTAATAATACCAAGAGTGCCTTCAGAGCCAATAAATAAATTTGTTAAATTATAACCAGCTGATGATTTTTTAGCTCTTGTTCCTGTTTTAATTATTTTTCCATTAGGAAGCACTACCGTTAAGCCTGTCACAACATTTTTCATAGTGCCATATTTAACAGCCATTGTGCCAGATGCAGAAGTTGAAGCCATTCCACCAATAGATGCATCGGCCCCTGGATCAATAGGGAAGAATAGACCTTTATCCTTTAGTTCATCGTTTAATTGTTTTCTTGTAACACAAGCCTCGACTCTACAATCAAAGTCTAGAGCATTTAAACTTAAAATTTTATTCATTTTTTCGAGAGAAATAGTAATTCCTTTTTCGTTTCCTAAAACATGGCCTTCAAGAGATGTTCCTGTGCCAAATGGCACAACAGGTATTGAATTAGAGTTGCAAAGACTAATAATCTTAGATACTTCTTCGTTGTTATATGGAAAGGCTATTCCTCTAGACAAAATTGGGTCAAAAACATCTTCTCCCCTAGCATAATTTGATCTAATTGACTCTGAAGTAGCAAATCTACTACCCAAAATATCAGTTAGTTTATTTTCTAATATATCTATTTTCATAATATATTACATATTTTATAAAGAAATTTATTAATAATTTATATATAGAAAGAAAATATAATGGGAACAATATCTTTAAAACTTGATGAAATATATGATTTAGCAAAAAAAAGTTTACTTTATAATGGTTGTGACGAACAAAATTCAGAAGCAGTCGCTATAACTGTTAAAAATGCTGAAAGAGATGGAAGTGTTTCTCATGGATTATTTCGAATCCCTGGGTATATCGCTTCATTAAAAAGTAAAAAGGTTAATGGAAAAGCAATTCCTAAAATAATATTAAAATCAAATAGTATTATAAAAGTAGATGGAGATTATGGATTTGCTCCAATTTCAATCAATTTTGGTATTCCAAAATTAATAGAATTAACAAATAAATTTGGAGTAGGTATATTAACTATTTCTAATACTCATCATTTTGCTGCTTTATGGCATGAAACTGAATTATTAGCAGAAAATAATCTTATTGGCCTAGCTTGTACAGCTTATAAACCTAGTGTTGCTCCAGCAGGAGCAAAAAAACCTTTATTTGGAACAAATCCAATTTCTTTTTCTTGGCCGAGAAAAGGGAAAAGCCCTGTTGTATATGATATGGCTACTTCAACTATGGCTCTTGGTGAAGTACAAGTAGCAGCAAGAGATGGACACAAAGTTCCTTTTGGCACAGGAATTGATAAAGAAGGAAATAAAACTGATGATCCGTCAAAAATTGCAGATGGAGGAGTTTTACTAACTTTTGGAGATTACAAAGGTTCTGCAATAGCAATGATGATTGAACTTTTATCAGCTGGATTAGTAGGAGATCTATTTAGTTTTGAGGCAGAAAAAGAAGACAATAATGATGGTGGTCCAGCTAGAGGTGGGGAGTTTATCTTAGCAATGTCCCCAGAACTTATTGCCGGAAAGGGATGGGATCAGCATGCTAATAAATTTTTTGATAAATTTTCATCATTAGACGGAACAAGATTGCCTGGTGAAAGAAGACATAAGAATAGGTTAAACTTAGGCCCCAGAAATATTAATGAAGAGTTAGTGCTAAAAATAAAAAGTTTATATAAATAAATTATATATTTAATATTATAATTTATTTTCCAAAATAAATTTTTTTGCTAAAATATCTGCTTGCTCATTTCTTTCATTTCCAGAATGACCTTTTACCCAATTCCAATTTATTTTATGTTTAAAAATTTGCTCATCTAGCAATTGCCATAATATTTTATTTTTTACAGGTTTTTTAGAAGTAGTTTTCCAGTTATTTGTTTTCCAATTTTTAATCCATATATTTATTCCATTTTTCACATACTGACTATCTGTGTATAAAATTATATTCTCAGATGAAGTAAAATATTTTAAAGCATTAATTGTTGCAGTTAACTCCATTTGATTATTTGTGGTTTTTAAAGATCCACCATTTAGTTTGATTTCTTTTTTGTCATTTATAATAATTATAGCTCCCCACCCTCCTATTCCTGGATTGCCTGAACATGCACCATCAGTATATATTTTTATATTCATATAATTATCGATGATGTTATGTCATTTTTTTGATGATATTTTAAAATATTATAATACTCAAATGGATCATGAGGTGCAACAAGAGCATTTTTTGGTTGATAAATAATATCATTTAATCTTGTTAATAAAAACCTCATGGCTGCACCTCTTAATAATATGGAAAATGCTTTTTTTTCTCGAGAATTTAATTTTCTATATTTTTGATATGCAGAAATTAGTTTTTTGGCCTTAGATTTATTTAAATTAAATTTAGAGTCAAAACACCAAGCATTAATACATATAGCTAATTCATATGCAAAATAATCATTACACGAAAAATAAAAATCAATTAAACCAGAAAAATTATTTTTAATAAAAAAAACATTATCTTTAAATACATCAGCGTGAATAATTCCTGACGGAAGATTTTTTGGCCAATTTTTATTTAAAAAGAAAAGTTCAATTTTAATTTCTTCAAAAATTTTATTATAAGGATTTTTTTTAGTTTTGCTAAAATTCAAAAAAATTTTTTTCCAATATGATTTTCCAAAATTATTTTTTCTATATAATTTTATATTTTTTGATAAAAAATGTAATCTGGATAATTGTTTGCCAATTTCATTACAATGAATATTATTTATTTTTATAATTTTTTTTCCATTTAAGAAACTAGTAATAATGCATTTTTTATTTAGTATTTTATTAATATATTTTTTATTATTATCTAAAATTGGCTGAGGGCATTTAAATCCTTTATTATTTAGAGATTTGGTTAAATTAATAAAAAATGGTAAATCCTTGTCTCTTACTCTTTTCTCAAATATTGTTAATATAAATTTTCCTTTAGAAGTTATAATTTGGTAATTAGTATTTTCTACACCTTCTTGTATTGCATGAAAATCATCTAAAATACCTAATTTATAATTCTTTAGAAGTCTTTTTAATAATTTAAGTGTAATTTTAGTATAAACTGCCATAAATATTATGATTTTAATTTGTATGGGATTTTAAAATAAATGTTTTCTTTTATACTTTTATTTTCGAATAAATTTATTTTAAATTTTTCTTTTAATATATCTATAAATTCTGTAACTAGTTTTTCTGGCGCAGATGCGCTTGCTGTTAAGCCTAGTGAATCAACATTTTTTAATTTATCATAATTAAATTTATTTATATTTTCCAGAAGAACACTATCTTTAGAGCCATATTGTTTTGCAACTTCAACTAATCTAAGAGAATTTGAAGAATTTGATGCACCAATAACTATAAATAGATCACATTTTGATGCTATTTCTTTAACAGCTTCTTGTCTATTAGTAGTTGCATAACAAATATCATTTTTTTTAGGTTCTATAACTTTATTATATTTTTTTTTAATAGCACTAATTATTTCTTTTGTATCATCAATTGAAAGTGTAGTTTGAGTCACATATGCAACAGTTAATTCCGGGTCAATTTTTAGGTTATAAACATCTTGTATATTCTGAACTAAATGTATTTTTGATTTTATTTGTCCCATTGTGCCTATTACTTCAGGATGATTTCGATGACCTATTAAAATTATAGGATATTTATTATTTTCAAAATATTCTACTTCTCTATGAATTTTACTAACTAAAGGACAAGTGGCATCATAAAATGTTAGGTTTAATTTTTTAGCATTTAATGGAACAGATTTTGGAACACCATGAGCAGAAAAAATTACAGGTCTATTTTTATTTTTTATTTCATCTAATTCTTCTACAAATATTGCACCTTTTGATTCTAAATCTTCAACAACATGTTTATTATGTACTATTTCATGTCGAACATAT
>CETH01037396.1_pt1 | contig 20009 bp, 22 predicted proteins | sample 361461 | NCBI WGS metagenome assembly CETH01 (sample SAMEA2622695, study PRJEB7988) | marine metagenome | isolation source: saline water (ENVO:00002010), including
AGGTAAAGTAAAATGATTTTAGGCGTTTCAGGGTTTGTAAGAGGAGATTGGAAAAAAATCAATGAAAGAGTCATGGATAAAGTTGCTGACTTTGGATTTAAAACATTACAAATAAGAATTTCCGATCCTTTTTCAACAACACTCAAAGATATAGAAAAAATTAAAAGTCTATATAAAAAATTTGGTTTTTATATGCCTCAAACTGTAGGAAATTACGGAGGAAATTTAATTTCTGAAAATAAAGATCTCAGAGAAAAAGATATTATATTTCTAAAAAAAATGATAGACATAACCAGTGAATTAGAATCACCAAATACATATCTTAGACCAGGTAGCCACAATCTTAATGGTGCATGGAAACCACACAAAAATAATTATAATGAAAAGACTTGGGACACTTTAATTGAAAGCACAAAATTTGTTTGTGATTATGCAGAAAAAAAAGATGTTATGTTAGCATTAGAGGGTGGAGTTGCTTGCCCTGTTAATTCTCCAAAAAAAGTCAAAGATTTATTTGAAAAAGTAGATTCTAAAAATTTAGGTCTAAATATGGATCCAGTAAATTTTATAAAAGACCTGGATACTGCATATAATAATACAAATTTAATAAATGAATTTTATCGCCTTGTACCAAAAAATATAATTGGATGCCACGCAAAAGATTTCAAAATTGTTGAAGGCTTATTACCGCATTTTGAAGAAACAACAATAGGAAGTAAATATAGCATGCTTGATAATGATGCTCTACTAAAAGGATTAAATAAAATTAATCCTAGCGCACATGTCTTAATTGAACATTTACCAGATCAAGAAATTCCAAAAGCACTAACAGGGCTAAATAATATAGCAAAAAAAAATAAAATCATTTGGGATAATTAAAAAATGTATAAGGATCTTAAAAATAAAAAAATTATTATAACTGGATCAGCAACTGGTATTGGTAAATCTGTTACAGCAAGGCTTTGCGCATTTGGTGCTAAAGTTGCAGCCTTGGACATCAATAAAGACAAAGGCTCTGAAACAGTGTTCAACGCCATTGAATATGGTGGCGATATTAAATTTTTTGAAATAGATGTAAAAGATGAAATAAGCGTAAAAAATAGTATAGAAACAACAACTAATTGGCTGGGTGGTATAGATGTTCTAATTCATATTGCTGGAATTTTAGAGGGAGCTGATATGGAAATAAATAATTTTCCAGAAGAAATTTGGGATAAAGTTGTAGATGTAAACCTAAGAGGTTCTTTTCTTGTTACAAAATACGTTTCAAAAATAATGATAAAACAAAACTCTGGAGTAATAATATTAACTTCATCACCAGCCGGGGTACATGGAGGAAGTTCTTCTTATGCCTATGGATCATCAAAAGGAGGAGTTCATGGACTAAGCTTAGTCCTTGAGCAAAATTTATCGAAGTATGGAATAAGAGTTAATGATGTTTTACCAGGAAGTGTAAAAACACCTTTGAAAATTAAAAATGTTAAGGATACTTATAAAAAAAATGATAGAGTATCGGTGAATGAAAAGATTGATGAACTAGTTGAACCAGATGATGTAGCAAAAATATATACTTTTTTAGCAAGTAGTGAGGCAAGTTTAATAAAGGGAAGCATAAGAACCCAATAGGTGATAATATTAATCTTAATGATTTCTTGACATTATCTTAATAAGTTCTAGATATTATTCAATTAAAGTTAATTTATAAACTGTTTTTAGTTTTGATAATAACTATAAGGAAAAAATAAAATGAAAAGAAAATTGATAGTAGGTATAACAGTAGGGTTACTAAGTGCTCTTTCTATAGTAGGAGCAACATTTGCTAATGAAAGTGAAAAAAATAAAGAATCATTTCAAGCAAGAGTTGCTGAAATATTAGGCATCGAACAAGATATATACTCAGCTGCTATTAAAACTGCAAAAGAAGAATTTAAGATAATAGCTCAAGACAAGAGGCTTGAAGACTTAAAAGAAAAACTTAGTTTGGCTGTGGCCGAGGGAAAAATTACAGAAGAAGAAGCGAATGAAAAGTTAAATTCTATGACTGAGATTCAAGAATGGATTAATTCTGAACCTTCCTCAACGGAAATAGTTAAAGAAGCCAAGAAAAATTTGGAGATGAAAGAATATACCTCAGATGAAATGCTCACATTCCTTCTTTCAGATGGAATAATTTCTCAAGAACAACATGATGAAATTACAAACTGGATAAACTCAAAACCAGAAGGTATGGAATACATGAAAGAGAAAAAAGGTAAAGGCCGTATGATGGGTAAATATGATAAAAACCATTTGAAGGGCCTAAAAAAACCTGAAATATCTACAACATCTTTAAATAATTTAGAGATTAAACTTACTAATGCTGTTGCCTTAGGAGAGATATCTAAAGAAGATGCTGAAATTAAACTTGCTGCAATAGATGCAGAAAAAAATTGTGATAATAAAAAAGCTACAAATAATCTAGCAAAAGATAATATTTCGAATGAGCAAATCCGGATGATGATTTTTGATGCAATTCAGAGCGGTAAAATAACTGATGGAGAAGCAAAAGAAAAAATTTTACATTTAGCTTCAAAATAAATTATTATAAAAATCTAAAAAAAAGCACCTGATTTTTTCGGGTGTTTTTTTTTGCTTTATATGATATAAATATTTTAATGCTAAAAGATTCAAAATATAGAGGTATTTTTGGAATACCTGCAACTCCATTTAATGAAGATGAAAGTTTAGACTTATACTCACTAGAAAAAGTATTAGACTTTACATTAAACAATGGCTGCCACGGCATAGTAATGCCTGTTATGGCAAGCGAATATCAATCTCTTACCGACGAAGAAAAAAAAATTATTTTCAAAACAACAGCAAAAATTGTTGATAATAAATTACCTACTGTTGCAGGTGTAACTGGAGTTTCTGATGTACACTCAATTGAATTAGCTAAATATGCTGAAGATATTGGATTTGATTCAGTAATTACTATGCCACCACATAGTATGCCACCATCTCAATATCAGGTAAAAAAATTTTTTTCAAAAATTAATGATTCAATTAATATTCCCATATGGATTCAAAATCATCCAAAAGGACACCCGTTATCGGCTGACCAACTTATTGAACTTTGTAATTCCTTTGAAAATATCTCTCTAATAAAAGAAGAAACTGCCTATTCAGGGCAAATGATCACAAATTTAATTCGTGGAGATTTAGAGAAAAATATAAAAAGTATTATGGGGGGTATGGGATGTATGCATTTGATATCTGAATATGCTAGAGGGGCTACTGGCAATATGCCTGCTTCTCATTATGGTGACATACTTTCTAAAATTTGGAGCCTGCTTGATTCTGGTGATGAAAAACAAGCTATTGAAATTCATAATCGAATGATTCCACTTATAAATTTTGAGATGATTTATGGCGCCCCTGCTTTCAAGGAAATTCTTGTTGAAAGAAAAATAATTAGATCTGCTACTACTAGATCTCCAGGATTTAGATCTTTTGATAAATATGACTTTACAGAATTAAAAAAACTAATGAAAACTATCGACGATTTATTCGATTGGAGATAAATTTTTACCTGTAACCGTATGAATTACGATCTAATTGCTCATAAATTTGAAATTACAGTTGACGATTTATAAAACTATTAATAAAATTAACTATTGGCGTAAGCAAATAAATTATATAAACAATTAATAGGAGATTAGATTTAGTGACAATTAAACTTAATCCACTTGGAGATAGAGTAGTGATACTTCCATCTGAGGCTGAAGCTTCTACCTCTCCAGGAGGAATAATTATTCCTGACACAGCAAAAGAAAAGCCTCAGCAAGGTGAAATTGTAGCAGCTGGACCAGGAAGAACAACAGACGACGGAAAACTTGTAGATTTACCAGTGAAAGTTGGTCAATCTGTAATTTATTCAAAATATGCTGGTACTGAATACTCTGAAGGTGGAGTTGATTACCTAATTGTTAGAGAGAGCGATATACTCGCAATCGTTGATTAAGAAAAGGGGAATATAAAAATATGGCAGCTAAAGATTTAAAATTCAGTGATGATGCTCGAGCTAGGTTAAAAGAAGGTATTGATGTATTAGCCAATACCCTCAAATCAACACTTGGCCCTAGAGGCAGAAATGTCATTGTAGATAAAAAGTTCGGTCCTCCTCAAGTTAATTCAGATGGTGTTACTATAGCAAAGGAAATTGATTTAGATGATCCATTTGCAAATATGGGAGCACAATTACTGAAAGAGGTCTCAAAGAAAACTAATGATGATGCAGGAGATGGTACAACAACCTCTACTGTTTTAGCTCAAGCAATTATTTCTGAAGGGTTCAAAAATGTTGCAGCTGGTGCGGATCCAATGGCGCTAAAGCGCGGTATGGACATAGCAATGGATACAGTAAGAAAGTCAATTGCAGGTCAGTCTACAACAGTAAGCACCAAGGAACAGATTGAAAACGTTGCAGTATTATCATCTCATGATGATGAAATGGGAAGTCTTATTTCTGATGTGATGGATAAAGTCGGTAAAGATGGAGTAATAACTGTTGATGAATCCAAATCATTATCATACGAAACAGAGTTTGTTGAAGGTATGAATATTGACAGAGGTTATTTATCACCGTATTTTGTAACTAATTCGGAAAGACAAGAATCTGTACTAGATGATTCTTACGTATTAATTACTAGTGAAAAAATTTCTGCTGTATCTGATCTTCTTCCAGTATTAGAGAAAGTTCTTCAGACAAATAAAAACATACTAGTTATTGCTGAAGACGTTGAAGGTGAAGCCTTAGCAACCTTAGTTGTAAACAAATTAAGAGGTACACTAAACGTTGCAGCAGTAAAAGCTCCTGGATTTGGCGATCGAAGAAAAGCAATGCTTGAAGATATTGCTATTCTAACTGGAGGAACTGTAATATCTGAAGAAATCGGTAGAAAACTTGACTCTATCACCTTAGACGATTTAGGCAAATGTAAACAAATTGTAGTAAAAAAAGACGACACTACGTTTGTTGATGGCGCAGGATCTTTAGATCAAATAAACGGAAGAAAAGCTGAAATAGAGAGTCAAATTGCAGATACAACATCTGATTACGATAGAGAAAAACTTCAAGAAAGATTAGCTAAGCTTTCTGGCGGTGTTGCAATACTTAGAGTCGGAGCAGCAACAGAAGTTGAAATGAAAGAGAAAAAACAAAGAATGGAAGATGCTCTTTCAGCAACCAGAGCAGCAGTTGAAGAAGGAATTGTACCAGGGGGCGGAAGTGTTCTAATTAAAGCTTCCCAGGCACTTTCTAAAGTTAAATCAAAAATAGATGATGAACAAACTGGTGTTGAAGTACTAAAAAGAGCATTACTCGCACCAATAAGTGTTATTGCAGGTAATTGTGGTCATGAAGGTGCAGTAATACTTAATAAAGTTTCCGAAAGTTCAGATAAGAACTTTGGTTTCGACGCTCACAAGGCTGAGTATGGAGACATGCTAGAAATGGGTATTGTTGATCCAGCTAAAGTAACACGAGCAGCAGTAGAAAATGCTGTTTCAGTCGCTGGAATGATTCTTACAACAGAGGCATTAATCAGTGAAAAAGATGAACCAGCACCTCCTATGCCAGCAGGACCTCCTGGTGGTGATATGGGCGGTATGGGCTTCTAAAAAAAAGTAAATATACAAAAAAGAGAGTTAAAAATTTTTAACTCTCTTTTTTTTATTCCTCGTTCGATAAAATTTCATATAATTTATTCATACCATCTAACCATTTGATTTGAACATCCGAATTCCATGATGGATCATAATCTGGATACTTAGATAATATCTTACTAGCAAGTTCAAATTTATAAGAAATTTCTTTATTTGAGTTTATAAATTTTGCTTGAGGAAGAATTTTATTATTTGATTCACTTGTTTCATTATGTACTTTTTTTACGTTAGTTTTGCTTCTTGTCTTTCCATGTCGTCCAGCTAGAATATGCTTTGATAGTTTTATTCCAGCAAATTGGGCAGCTCTAATAAAAAATGCTTCGCATTTCACTATAACCCCTTCTTTAGTTCCAAAAGACTTAAAGGCGTCTCTAAATTGACCCTTACTTGCTCTTGTTAAATCTAATCTAAAGACAGGTTCATAGAACTCATTTAATACACTATAAAGAATAGACTTTCTTTCTTCTCCTTCAGCAAATACTAATCCTTCAAGAGACTTTTTAGGACGACCATCTTGATCTATTAAATTTAGAACCTTTAAGGTTGTCATTAATTGAGTGCCAGAACTACCAGAAAACCTTGCACCCCAAACACTTCTATCTATTCTATCTGGAATTCCTTCGTCAAATAAAAATTCCAAAAAAGTTTGGAATGTACGGTAAGGAACATAAGGTGGTATGAGTTTTTGTTCTTGAAACATCTTTTTTATTCTTAGAATTACAAAAATTATATATATTCTAGTTAAGAATATATCCCATAAATTCTAAAGTCAAATGATTTTAGAATTGATTGTTTCCCATGTTGGACAGTTTTTAAAATTACTTTTTGGAATGTAGAAAATTAAAGTATGAAAAATTATTTTATATTGAAAGGCGTAATAAATTGAGAATACCTATAAACGAAATATTTCCTAATCCAGATATTCCTAAATCAGAAAAAAAAGAAAATTCAAAAACACATAATAAATTCAAAAAGAACCCTGTAGTTCTTGCAACAGATAATGGTTATGTTTTATTAGCTGGTACAAGCAAAATATCATATGCAAAAGAAATTGGAGAAAACTCCATAGAATGCACAGTAAAAGAAAATATAAACGAGCAAGAAAAATTTGAACTTTTATTATCTGAGAATTATCATTCTTCTCTTATGTCTCCCATGGATCTTGGGGGGTCATTTATTAAGTACAGAGAAAAATATGATATAACACAACAAGAATTGGCACGAAGAACAGGAATAACTCCAGGAACAATCCATCATTATGAAAGTCTAATTAGAACCTTAAGCCCTAAACTTGGAGAAGCATTAACTGAAGGATTATTGACATTTAAAGAAGCAAGATCTATAGCAGATTTGGATGACCATGATAGACAAATGGAAATAGCTAAGCCGTTCCTTGAAGGAAAATTATCAAGTGTTTATGTAGAGAAAATAGTTGGTCGAGCAAAAATAGCTTCGATGCTAACTGTCGATCAAATAGTTGATGAAGTAGTAAATGGAAAAAAATCTCAGGCTCTGATCAAAAATGAAAATTTAGCGAGAACAGAAAGAAAGAGTAATGCTCCAAGTACTGAATTAATTGAAAACTCAATCTTAAAAATTGCAGGAGAATTAGAAGCATTACAAATAAAAAATATACCTGAGTACAGAAGGTTGAAGTTGATAAGTAGTCTGAGGATATTGGAAACTAGACTTAAATATTCTTTAACCAATTTAAATGGAGGATTTACATCTAAGTATAATTCTCCAAAATCCTACACAAATAGAGTAAAGGTTTAAATTTGATTTTATCGAGACGGATATAAATTCTATACATAGTGCGGACACATTATTTATAGAACTCCTAGATAAAAGGACTATTGTATTTAGGAGCGATTGTCTCTTCCGATTATGGTCATAAAACGCCCCTCCTTATTACGCCTCTGGAGGGGCGCTTTTCATAGGTAATATTAAAGATAATGCTGCGCCTGTGAGAGCAATAATACCTGAAAAAATTACAACACCATGAAATCCTGAGGATTGGTTTATTATGCCGGCAAATATTGGAGTTATAGAGCCTATTACAGATCCACCAGTAAACATTAATGCTGTACCAGAACCTTCAGATCCTTTATCTACCATATCCATAGCAGCGGCGTTTATTATGGGCATGACGGAGAAAAAGAATAACCCTAAGCATCCAACAAGAAAAGTCATCATTATTCCATGATCAAAAACTAAAAATAGAAATATTAAAATTGTCATTAAAATCATCGCAAATGAAATAACTGGTCTTCTACCTAACTTGTCCGAAAAATTTCCCATTATAGGAGTAGAAATAATACCAGCCATAGTAATTAATGCAACATGAATACCCACAAGAGTATTTGAGTACTCAAGAATTTCACGCATGTAAATAACCAAAAAAACCTGAAATGATGTATGTACAGCCCCTCTCATTGCACCTAATAAAGCCATTCCGAGAACACTATAATTATTTAATAAACTTTTTGCAGATCGAAAATAGTCTGTAATAGTAATATTACCTTCAGATTCACTTCCAGCAGACTTAAATCTTAAAATTACCAGTAGCCCAGTTATTATCATTGGTATTGATAAACTTATTGCAATTATTCTCCATGAAATACCTGAGAAAAAAGCGTAACTTCCAACTGTTCCAGCCAAAAGAAAACCTATAATTATTGGTGATGTCGTATTTCCAATTTGAGCTCCGGTCAGATGAGCAGACATTGCATACCCTCTTCTTTCAGGGTATCTAGCTGCCAAAGTACCAAAAGCAGGAGCATGCCACAATGATGTACCAAAACCAACAATAGCTACTCCAAACAACAACATCCAATAAAGTGGAGAAATACCTACTATGAAATAACCTAAACCAACCATAATCATAGACAACAATAGAATCCATGCAATTTTTTTTCTATACATGTCTGTTAATATTCCTGCTGGAATATTCGCAATACCTGATGATATCGATTGAACTGTAGATATACCTCCTACTCCTACATCTGTAAGACCTAATGTAGACTTTATGCTAGGTATCATGACCAGAAGAGCACCTTGACCAAAATGCTTAACTCCATGACCAGCTGACAGGCCATATAATAATGACATTGATTGCTTATTTTTTCTCAAATTAATGACTCAATTTTTTATTCACTACCGCTATCGATTCATCAATAATACTACATAATTCTTCTGTCTGATCTGCATTTATAGTTAATGGTGGAGCAATTGGTAATATAAAAGCAGGAACCCTAATCCAAACTCCTCTTTTTCTCAGTTCATCTGTGAGAAGCTTGTTTAATCCAACGGAACTATCAAAATGTTTTTTTGAATCTCTATCTTCCACAAATTCTATACCTTGAATTAATCCAACACCCCTTACATCTCCAATTATTTTATATTTTTCTTTCATTTCTATTAGTTTTTCACTAATCTGCAAGCCTCTAAGTTTTGCATTTTGGACAAGATCGTTTTCTTCTACAATTTTTAGATTTGCTAAAGCTGCGGCTGCTCCAGCAGGATGAGCAGAATATGTATACATGTGACTCCATACTTTTTCAGGCCCTCCAGCAAAAGCATTTGAAACTTTTTTTGTAGAAACAGTCCCACCGAGTGGAAAGTATCCTGATGTTACTCCTTTTGCAAAGCTCATAATATCTGGAGTAGTTTTTACAAGGTTCGCACCAAACCACTCTCCTAATCTTCCAAACCCTGTAATCACTTCATCAAAAATTAATAATACTCCGTACTTGTCACAAATTTCTCTTACCAACGGCCAGTAGGATTCGTGGGGAAGTATGCCTCCTAGAGGCTGTGAAACAGGTTCACCTATAACTGCTGAAACAGATTCTGCTCCTTCAAAAATGATAGCATCTTCGATGGCTTGTGCAGAATTTACCGCATTTTCTTCAGAAGATTTTGACCCAAACTCATCACGATAAAAATGAGGATGAGGAACAGTTACAACGTTTAATGGCTTTGGTTGATAATCAGTTCTAGGAAATCCTGGATGCCCGCCTAGCCACATAGTTCCATATGTTGAACCATGATATGATCCTTTTCTAGAAATAATTTTATATCGACCTTTTTCGCCGTTCCTTACATGAAAAGCCTGTGCTAATTTTAATGAAGATTCATTTGCTTCTGAGCCACCTTGACAAAAGAACGTTCTTGACAAGTCTCCTGGTGTAATCTCTGATATTTTTTTTGCTAATTCAGCACTCTTAGGAGTTATACCTGAATAAACGTTCATACTGACTGAGTTTAATTGTTCATAAATTGCTTTTGAAATTATTTTTTGGCCATGACCTACATTTCTAAAATACATTCCTGAAATACCATCTATATACCTATTTCCTTCAACATCATTTATATAAATTCCGTCTGATGATTCCATGACTAATGGTCCACCCTCTTCAGCCATAAGTGTTTGATTAGTCATTCCAACATACATATGGTCTATAGCCATTTTTTGATAATAATTCATATCCTTTTGGTCTTTATTAGTCATTATTTTTTCCTATAGAATTTTTATATAACATGTATTTTACAACCTATGATGAAATTAATTGATAACAAAAAGCCAAAAACCTCTTCTTTATTATTGGGTTTAATATTTGGCATATTAATTGCTTCCGGTTATAGTATCATGTCCGTAATAATCTGCTCAGGATTATTAATTTGTCCTAAAGCTTGGGAACCTTTCGTTTTTATATTTTTGTTAGTGTTTTTATTTATTACAGCCTTTTTTACAGCAATTTTTCTGATTTTATTTAAGTTATATAAATTTTTTGATATTTCTAATTAGATGTTAAATGTATAATGATTTATATTTAAAAAAATTTTAAGGAAATATTATGAGCAATTATACCTTTGATCTAATAGTTATTGGTGCTGGGCCTGGTGGTTACCATGCAGCAATAAGAGGCTCTCAACTTGGTCTTAAAGTTGCAGTTGTAGAGAAGGATGACGGTTCTGGCAATGGAGGAATAGGTGGTGTATGCCTTAACTGGGGATGTATACCTTCTAAATCTTTGCTAAAAAATGCAGAAATAGTAAATCACCTTAAGCATGCTGAAGACTGGGGAATTACTGTGGAAAATTGGTCAGCAGATATTGGTAAAGCGATTGATAGAAGCAGAAAAGTGTCAAAAACTCTCACTAGTGGGATTGAATTTTTATTTAGAAAAAACAAAATAGAACTTGTAAAAGGTAAAGCAAAACTCGTATCTTCTACTGAAATTTTAGTAGATGAAAAAACAAAATATATAGCAAAAAACATAATAATCGCGACTGGTGCGCGACCTAGAAGCCTGCCAACTCCGGGTCTTGAAATTGATGGTAAAAATATTATCACTTCAAGAAACGCATTAGAAATGAAAGATAAACCAAAATCTATTGCGATAATTGGAGCTTCAGCAATTGGATGTGAATTTGCATATTATTTTAATGCATATGGTGTGAAAGTTAGATTATTCGAGATGGAAAACCATATTGTGCCAAAAGAAGATGAAGATATTTCAATCGAACTAGAAAAACAGTTTAAAAATCAAGGTATCGAGTTTGCAACTTCAGCAAAAATTTCCAAAGTTATTCATGGAAAAGAACTATCCATAGAATATATGATTGAAGGAAAAAATGAAGTATTTAATTGTGAAAAAATCTTACTTGGAGTAGGGGTGCAGCCTAATTCTGATGATATTGGTTTAGATAAACTTGGGGTCAAAACTTATGGTCCAGGTTTTATCGAGGTCGATGAGTATATGAAAACTAATATAAATGGAATATATGCTGTGGGGGATATCAATGGAAAACTTCCATTGGCTCATGTAGCGTTTGACCAAGGTGTTGTGGCTGCAGAAACTATTGCAGGAGAAAATGTAGAAGGAATTAATGATTATTCAAATATGCCTAAATGTACATATTGCCAACCTCAAATAGCGTCAATAGGACTTAATGAGAAAGAAGCTAGAGAAAAAGGCTTAAGTATTAAAGTTGGAAAAGTGCCATTCCAAGTCGCTGGAAAATCTGTAGCAATTGGTGAACCAAATGGATTTGCAAAGGTTATTACAGATGAAGACTCAGGTGAAATTCTCGGAGCGCATATTATTGGGCCCGAAGCAACTGAATTAATAGCAGAAATTGGAATGCTAAAAATGTTAGAAGGTACTAATCTAGAACTTCAAAAACTAACTCATGCACACCCTACTTTATCTGAAGCGGTAAAAGAAGCTGGTGCTTCTGTTAACAATGAAGCGATTCATTTTTAGTTAGTTTTTATATTCTATATATTCTTTCAGCATTTAGCATAAACATTTGGTTTCTTTCCGTTTTTGTAAAACCTTTTGTTATTTGATCGAAAGACTGCCACAGAGTTTTATAATCACTAAACAGACTATCGACTGGAAAATTTGATGCAAACATACATCTTTTTGGGCCAAAAATCTCTATAGCTTCCATAACGAAAGGCTCAATAGTTGCCTTAGTCCACTTTTTATTCATCATTCCTAAAGCAGATATCTTCACTGCAACATTGTCAGCTTCAGCCAAAATTTTTAGACCCTTTTTCCATAAACTTATACCATCTGGAGAAAGATCTATCGGCATACCTGTGTGGTTTAAGATAATAAATATATTAGGAAATTTTGTAGCTAAACTTATGCACTCTTCTAATTGCCATGGCCACACTTGAAGATCAAATGATGCGTTGTATTTTTCTAATAACTTGTAACCCTTTATCCATTTTTCATCCGTGATTAAACCTCCAGACTCAGCAAACCTCAAATTTGGTCGTTTATCATCCCAGTTAAGCATCTGCCTTATTCCACGCCAGTTAGGAAAACTTGAATGCTTGTCTAAAATTTCATCTGCATTTTTTTTATGTAAATTCGCAAATCCTATTATTGCATTTGGCATACCTCTAGATTTTTCATTATCTGCGATACTTTGCAACCATTTAGTTTCACCTGAAGGATCTAATGATGGATCCCACTCTGCTTGAACATGAACAGATTTTTTAATAGGAAGATCACCAACTGAATTAATAAAATCCGAGATCAAATAATTTTTTCGGATTTTTTCATAATCTCCTACAAAGTGATCTATTCCGTCATCGAGCCAAGGATATGAATTACTACTTAAATCCCATAAGTGATGATGCGCGTCAATAAATTCAGGAATAGTCATTTTTTCTCTCAATCTAAATGGAATACTTCTTCCCATTCAATCATATTTTTATCAGGATGGGCACCTTTAGGAAGTTCAAAATACTTTGACATTAAGTTTTGCCAATCTGTATTTATTTTTTCTTTAGACATTCTTTCTAATGCATGCTTAAAAGAATCCTTAACCTCAAAATAACCAAATAATGTACCATCTGGTCTTAAAAAAATAGAATAGTTTTTCCAGCCATTTTTTCTTAATGCATCAAGCATCTCAGGCCAGACATTAGCATGCCATTCCTTATATTCCTTAATACTTTTTGTTTTAATTTTCATTTCAAAGCCAACGCGTTTCAATTGACACCTCCAAAAAACAAATTATCATACAATTATTACTTACTTAAAGGAGTATATTATGTCAAAGTCCGTTGCACAAGTTTTAGATCTTAAAAATGACGAAAAACTTATAAAAGAATATGAAGAATACCACAAAAAAGTATGGCCTGAAGTGTTACAAGGAATTAAGGAAGCTGGTATAGAAAGAATGGAAATTTTTAGATCAGGGAACCATCTTTTCATGTATTGTATTGTAGACGAAAATTTTGATCCAAATAACGATTTTCCACAGCAATCCAAAAATAACAAAAAATCTACAGAATGGAATATATTAATGAAAAAGTATCAACAAAAAGTACCGATTGCAAAAGAAAATGAATGGTGGTCGCTAATGAGTCGTGCATTTGATACTGAATGGTTCAATGAAAGGTAAGTATTATATAATTTTTTCTATTATGTGGATGATATTTATTTTTATACTATCTAGCCAAAGTAGTGAAAAATTTCAAGAAATTAGTTATTCTATAAAATGGTTAAAATTTCAAAGTTTTATTGCACATTTCACACTTTATTTTATCCTTGGATTTTTTTATATGAATTTTTTACACTTATACGTAAAAAATAAAATTAAAAAGATTTTATATTATTTTTTATTGATTATTTTTTATTCCATATTTGATGAGGTCCACCAATACTTCGTTCCTGGAAGATTTTTTGAAATTATAGATATATTATTCAATATAATTGGTGCTACAACTCTTGTAATAATCTTTTTATCAAAAACTAGTTCTAATAGTATTGTTAACAAAAATAAGTAGATATGATAAAAAACAATAAAATAAAAATGATTGAAGAAGCAGTAAAATTTGCTGAAGACTTAATATTAACATTAGAAAATAAGAACACAAATGAGACTATAAGTAATATAATTTTGCCATGTCTTCATACAGCAAAAACCTATGCTGAAGTAAAAATGTTTGAATCACCAGAAATAAAAATCAATCTCTCAAAAGCTGCTATTGAAACAAGTTACCTAACTGATAAAAACCCGAAATATGCTCCCTTGTACTCAAAAATTCGAGTTTTACTTGAAGAGTTTAGTCAAATATGAGCCACCAAATAGAAATATATGATGAAAAAGAGTTAATTTCTGAAAACTTAGATATTAATAATTTAATAATCAAAGCTTGCAATTTTACATTAAGAGCAGAAGGAGTTTGTAGTCCCAAATTATTGAGTATAAATTTTACGGATGACAAAGAAATGGCGTTCTTAAACAATAAATATATGGGTTATAACGAAACTACGGATGTATTATCGTTTAATGAAATTTCTATCGGAACACAGGAAAAATATAATTGGCCAAAAGAAGAAAAAGTATCACATGAAAGAATTGGAGAAATAATAATATCTGTTCCCCAGGTAATAAAACAGTGCATGAATAACTTTAATCATGAGTGTGTAAAACTTGTAGTTCACGGATTATTACATATTTTAGGCTATGATCATGCTTTAAAAAAGGAAGAATTAATCATGTTTAATAAAACTGATGATATATTAAGTTATATATTTAAAAAAAATTAGGGTAATTTTGGATAATAAAGTTTTTTATAGAAAATGGAGACCATTTGATTTTGATAATGTTGTTGGTCAAAATCATATTACATCTACTTTAAAAAGAGCCATTCTATCTAAAAGAATTGCTCATGCATATCTTTTTACTGGACCTAGAGGGGTTGGAAAAACATCAACTGCAAGGATTTTAGCTAAAGCTTTAAATTCAGAAATTAATGACGACGGCAACCCTGTTATTGAATCTGAAACATCGAAGGCCATAGATGAAGGGAGATACTTGGACTTAGTAGAAATAGATGCTGCATCAAATAGAAGAATAGATGATGTCAGAGATTTATTGGATAGCGTTCAAATTCAACCCACGCTAGGCAAATTTAAAATATATATTATAGATGAAGTTCACATGTTAACTCCTGAAGCTTTTAATGCACTATTAAAAACTTTAGAAGAACCACCTCCAAATATAGTTTTTATACTAGCGACAACTGACTCACACAAAATCCCAGACACTATCAAAAGTCGGTGTCAAAGATTTGATTTTCGAAGGTTATCTGACGACGATGTTATAGATAGACTGATTGAGATTTGTGATTCTGAAAATATTGAAACAGAGCAAGAAGTATTAGAAATTATAGCTAGAATTTCTTGGGGTAGTCTAAGAGATGCTGAAAGCTTACTTGAGCAATTACATATTTCGTACGGAGGTAATAATCAAGAGATAAAAGAGGAGCAAGCAAGAGAATTTTTAGGCTTAGGGAACTTTGAAATTTGTTTAAGTTTGGCATCTTGTATTATTAATAAAAAATCTAGTGAAGCTTTAAAAATAATTAACTTAGAATACAACAAAGGAACAAACTTAAATTCTATCTACCAAGGTCTACTTGAAACTCTAAGAAATTCTCTACTCATTAAAGCAGGTATATTAGAGCAAGAAAACCTAGAAAAATATTCGGATGAATTTAGATCCTCAATATCAAAAACCTCTTTAGAAAAAATTCTTGAAATCTTAACAATTTTTTCTAAAATAAAAATTCACGAATCAGAAAAATTACTAAATTTTGAAATTGCAATAATTGAATCCATAATCGACAAAAAAACAATATATGAGACAAAAATCACCCCATCAACAATAAGCAAAAAACCAGAACAACCGGAAGTTCAAAATACAATATCATCTAAAGATAACTCTCAGGAAAAATATGATAGCAGTTCAGCTGAAAGCAAAGTAACTAATTTTCGCAAAGAAAAATCTGGAGATGAAATTAAGTGGGATGACGTAATATACCAAACAAGAAGAACCAAAAATAGGCAATTTAATATCAGTGCATTATTAAGAAATGTTGAAACGCCCATTGTTACTAACAATAAAATTAAATTAAAGTTCAAAAGTAACGCCATAAAAAAACACTTTATGGATGAGATGGAGGACCCAAGATCAAAAAATGCTTTAAAATTAGCAATAAATAAATCTTATGGATCCGAACTTGACCTACAAATTTCTTCACCTAAAGAAGAAAAAAGTCAATCAGATTCTGCTGAAGAAAAAGAAACTAGCTCATCTATAAAAAAAGCTTTATCTATGGGTGGTAAAATTATTAATAACAAAACATCGGAGGATATAAATGAATAGAAATATGTTAAAACAGGCACAACAAATGCAGGCTAAATTAGCTCAAATACAAGAAGAAATAGCCAATACAAAAACAGAATCAACTTCTGGGGGAGGTGTAGTAAAGGCAGTGGTGATTGGAACCTCTAAAATAGAATCTATAACTATAGATCCAAAAGCAGTAGACCCTGAAGATATTGAATTGCTACAAGACTTAATTTTAGCGGCTGTAAATGACGCTTTTGAAAATGCACAAAAACTAGCAAACGAAAAAATGGGGCAAATAACAGGAGGATTAAACATCCCCGGATTGATGTAGTTATAAATATGAATAATCATAATTCAACCGTTCCAGCTGTAACTAGACTAATAGAAGCTTTTCACAGGCTTCCTGGAGTTGGCCCAAAAACAGCTCAAAGATATACCTATCATTTAATTAAGATGCCTGAAGAAATAGCAAAAGAATTTTCTGAAGCAGTTTTAGGCATTAAGGAAAAAATTACTTTTTGTAATTTGTGCTCAAATATTTCACAAGAAGAAATTTGCTTGTTGTGTAGTAATTCTAATAGAGATAATTCAAAAATTTGTATTGTTGAAGAGCCTCTAGATATAATACCGATTGAAAGAACAAGAGCATACAATGGGCTTTACCAAGTCCTACATGGTGTTATTTCTCCAATGAATGGAATAGGTCCAGAAAATTTAAAAATAGATAAATTACTGGAAAGAATTAAATCTGAAAATATTGAAGAAATCATAATTGCAACTAACCCAAAACTCGAAGGCGAAGCGACAGCAATGTATATCCAAAATCTGGTAGGACCATTAAAAATAAAAATCACTAGACTTGCAAGGGGACTTCCCAGTGGTTCAGATATAGAATATGCTGATGATTCAACATTAGAACACGCATTAAATAGTAGATCTGAAATTTAGAATGATTCATGAGTCCATCAAAACCTGAAATTTATACAACCACAGGAATAGTAATAAAGATAAATAACCTAGGTGAGGCTGATAGAATCATAACTTTAATAACACCTAATTTTGGTTTAATTAGAGGTGTTGCAAAATCTGCAAGAAAAACAATTTCAAAACTTGGCGGACATTTTGATATTCTAAAATATGTAAATTTTTCAATAAGAGAAACTAAGTCAATAAGTCAACTTAGCCAGGCAACTACTATTTATGGTTATAAAAAAATCCGAACAGACTTAAACCTTTTTTTTAAAACATCTTATATTTCAGAAATTGCTGAGAAATTTTCTATAGAGAATAATGCTAATTTTACATTATTTAATTTACTAAAAAATACATTAGATCACATAGAAAAATTTGGATTTACCGAAAACATTCTTCACTATTATGAATTAAAAATATTAGAACTAAATGGTTTTGCTCCCGAATTATATAAATGTGTAGAATCTGAAAACATACTAGAGCCAGGTAATCATTACTACTCCCCCGAGAGAGGAGGTTTAATTGATTTTAAATATTCAAATCTAAAAGCTAATTTAACACTATTACCAGCAAACTTAAATACAATTAAATATATGAGATATCTTTCTAAATCAAATATTGAAAAAATAAATAATTTGTCTATCGATGAAATTTATGAAAAACAAGCTTCAAGAATCTTAAAAGTTCAAATAAAAAACATTATCGATAGAAACCTTAAATCTGAAAAATTTATAGATAAAAAATTATGAAAAAAGATGAAATAATAATTAGGGGTGCCAAGGAGCATAACCTCAAAAATATTAGTGTTCGAATCCCAAGGAATAAGTTATGTGTAATAACAGGTGTATCAGGATCTGGTAAAAGCAGCCTTGCATTTGATACGATTTTTGCTGAAGGCCAAAGAAGGTATGTAGAGTCTCTTTCAGCTTATGCAAGACAGTTTTTAGGAAGGATGGAAAAACCTGATGTAGAGTATATAGAAGGTTTAAGTCCATCTATTTCTATAGATCAAAAAGGTGTGTCAAAAAATCCTAGATCAACTGTAGGAACAGTAACTGAAATTTATGATTATCTAAGATTATTATTTGCTCGAATAGGAGTCGTTCACTGTTATAGATGCGGAAATGTAGTTGAAAAACAAACAGTTCAACAAATTGTTGATTCTATATCAAGCCTAGAAGAAACTTCTAGAATACAAATATTAAGTCCAATTATCACCCATATGAAGGGTGAACACCTTCAGATAATTGAATCAATAAAAAAACAGGGATTTGTTCGTGCAAGAATTGATGGTGAGATTATAGATTTATCATCTAATATTAAATTAGAAAAAAATAAATGGCACAATATAGAAATAGTTGTAGATAGGTTAATAATAAAAAAAAATATGGATTCAAGCAGATTAACGGAATCTGTTGAGGCTGCATTAAAAGTGAGTCAAGGAACAATAATTATTGAGCAAAAATTTGATAGTGAATCAAAAGATATTATTTATTCTGAAAAATTTGCTTGCTTAGAATGCGATATATCCATTGCTGAACTTGAACCTAGAAACTTTTCTTTTAATACCCCTTTTGGAGCATGTTCTCTGTGTACAGGATTAGGTTATAAGCTTGAAATTAACCCGTACTTAATTATTCCTAATCCAGATTCAAATATCATAGATGGAGGTATAATTCCATGGTCTAATCCGAACAGTTTTGAAATGTCAAGCTTAAAATCATTATCTGAATTCTACGATTTTTCACTTGAGTCACCAATAAATACTCTCCCTAAAGAAATTTTAGAAATAATACTCTTTGGCTCTAAAAATCAAACTATACCTTTCTCTCATTTAACAAGTTCTGGCAAAATATACAATTGGTCCTCAAAATTTGAAGGAATAGTAATAAACCTCGAAAGAAGATACATAAACAGCGAATCAGAAAAAACAAAAGAAAATATTTTGCGATTCATGACACAGCAACCATGTAATGAATGTAACGGAGAAAGATTAAAACCTGAAGCTTTGGCTGTAAAAGTTACAAATTTAAATATCACAGATCTGACTAAGTTATCCGTTGAGGATTCTTTAGAATGGGTAGTCTCATGCAAATCAGGATTAAGGAATCTAAGTGACAGAGATTTAAAAATTGGAGAACAAATTTTTAAAGAAATTGAATCTAGGCTAAATTTTTTATCAAAAGTTGGCCTAAACTATCTTTCCTTAGATAGAACCGCTTCCACTCTTTCTGGAGGAGAAGGTCAAAGAATAAGACTTGCAACACAAATTGGATCAGGGTTGATGGGTGTGCTTTATGTTTGCGATGAACCGTCAATAGGACTTCATCCGATTGATAATGAAAAATTAGTATTAACTTTATTAAATCTCAGAGACGTAGGAAATAGTGTAATAGTTGTTGAACATGATGAATCAATTATGAATGCAGCAGATCATATTATTGATCTTGGACCCAGAGCAGGAGAAAATGGAGGCAACATTGTTGCAGAGGGAAATATTAGTAAAATTAAAAAAAGTAGGCAATCCCTAACTGGATTATATTTAAGTAAGAAAAAAATTATCGATTTACCAAAAATAAGACGTGATGGTAATGGCAAAGAAATAAGCATCATAAATGCTAGAGAAAACAACTTAAAAAATCTGTCTATAAATATTCCAC
>CETH01184493.1_pt1 | contig 19995 bp, 18 predicted proteins | sample 361461 | NCBI WGS metagenome assembly CETH01 (sample SAMEA2622695, study PRJEB7988) | marine metagenome | isolation source: saline water (ENVO:00002010), including
CTTGATTATGTCAATCAAATCATAGAAGCATTAGAAGTTTTATATAACACAGAAATAGGAGGGACATTAAATAATACAAAGTTAACTGATATTCCTTATGAGAACTTTCTAAGCGAAGTTGAATTCGATATTCCAATATCAAAACGCCAGGGCGGATTAAATTCTAATTTAATAGCTAAAGCATTTGAAGAAGAATTGAACAATGAAATTAATTTTGATTATTCTAGTAAATTAAGAAATTTATCATTTACTAATTATGGCTTTCATTGTGGATCAATTGATAAAATATTTTATGATCAATCTAACTATCATGATTCTAAGTGGTGGATTATAGATTGGAAGAGCAATTATATTTCTAATAAGAACAATGATTGTATACCAGTGAATTATCTAGATAATAACCTAAAAGAAGAAATGAATAATAATCATTATATATTGCAGGCAAACTTATATCTACTTGCTCTTCATAGATTCCTGGAATGGAGATTAGTCAATTATGATCCATACAAGAATCTAGGAGGTTATATATACTTTTTTATTAGAGGTATAACAAGTCATAAAATGAATAATCTTCATACTCCTGGAATATTTATTAGAGACGCTAACATTAATAGAATCAAATATCTAGATAAATTATTTAAAAATGAAAGATAAGAATAAAATTTTATTTAAAGAATACTTAGAATTATATGAAACTATATTCTCATTTTCTAATACAAAAAGGAGTGATTTGTTAGTCGAAGTTATATATTTACTATTAGAGTATCAGAAATTAGGATATTTATATATTGATACAAAAGATATGAATAAATCTATTAATAATATTCTAATAACAGAAGAACATATTAAAGAAATATATAGAAATAATTGGCATAAAATAAAGGAATCTCCACTAGTCATTTCTAGTAATAAGATCTTCAGCAAGAATAATTACAAACAACTTAATATAATACTTGATATCCTAGAAAAGAAGAATCAGTCTGAGAATACTTTATTATCATCAGGAGTATTGACATTTAATAATAAACTAGATAAATACCAACTACAAGCAATTAGATTACTTAGTACTCATAAAGTCATACTTATTGATGGTGGTCCTGGAACAGGGAAAACTTCCACAATTATAAATATATTAATGAATTTAGTTAAAGAAAATAAATCAATTAATATCGGTATTTCAGCTCCTACGGGTAAGGCAGTTAAAAGGTTGAAGGAATCAATAGATATTCTTAATTTGAATATAAATGAAAAAGTACTATCCAGCAAAAGCTTTATGACTCTTCATAAGTGGTTAAGCACTAAAGATTCTATATCTTCAGAGATTAAAACATTATCTAAGCTTGATGTCTTTATAGTTGATGAGATGTCTATGGTAGATCTGGATATATTCCGAGATTTGATTACCAGACTTAATTATAAATCAACATTAATCCTAGTAGGAGATAAGAATCAACTGCCTCCTATTGAGAGCGGTTCTATATGGAATTATCTAATTAATAATCTTAATAACTGTGGATTAGTTAGACTAATTAAAACATATAGGAATTCAGGAGATATTAGAACCTTGTCGTCTTATATAAAAGATAATAAAATTAAATTATTTATCAATCTAATTACCAATCTATCTGAGGAATCGAATGTACAATATACCAACACCTCTAATATTGAATTGCCAATTAATATTATGAACTCTATAAAGAAAGGTCAGTTATATCTATTAGAAAAAACGAAAGAGCTTCAATCCAAGATAAAAGTTTCACAAACATATGACTTTTCGAAACATAATTTAATTTCAGGTATAACCAGCCAAATATTTAATTATATTAATAATAATATTATTTTATGCAGAACAAATATAGGTACTTGGGGCACAGAAGAAGTACATAAGAAAATATTAGGTAACGAATCTTTAGTAGATTTGAAATCTTGTATTGAAGGTACACCAATTCTGTGTACAAAGAATCAAGATGATCTGGGATTATCTAATGGAGATATAGGATTCATCATTAGTATTAACAAGACTAAAAAAATATTATTTAATATACTTTCAGAAGATAATGAACCAATCATATCTCTTGTAGACCCTTCAATATCTTCTTTTTTTACACCAGCATTAGCTCTAACAATCCATAAGGCTCAGGGAAGTGAGTCAGACAACATAACTGTTTTATGGAATGAAGATTTAAAAAAATTATTATCCACTAAATCGGATATTTCTTATGAATTAAAGGTTGAACATGAAAAACAACTTTTATATACGGCTATTACTCGTGCTAAAAATAAATTAGAACTTTTTAGCTTTAAAGATGAAATAAATAATTGATTTAAAAATTTTTTACCTTTAAATGCTAGATTAATAAAACACTCTTTGGCTCTTCAACTTTCATAGAGATCATTAGATCATTTAGTTGTTTGCCTGATAAAAGAGATTTATCAGTAAATTGACTACAATGACTAATTCAAAAAAAACAAAATTAGAACTTTCTAATGAGCAAGATATATCCAAACAAATAAAGAATGATATTTGTTTAAGTTCAGATAAAAAAAATACTCAAGATATTGATAACCTTTCGTTGACAATATCTAATGCTCAAAGTGTAAATAATGAGTTCTCACTCTTTGGCTTCTCTGAGTCAATACTTGATTGCCTTGAAAAAAAAGGATACAAGAATCCTACTCCTATCCAAAAAGAAGCTATCCCAGAATTAATGCTCGGGAGAGACTTACTAGGTCAAGCCCAGACAGGAACAGGTAAAACAGCTGCTTTTGCATTACCTATTATTGAAAGGATAAATAAGAATGATCAAGCTCTAAGCGTTTTAGTACTAACTCCTACAAGAGAACTGGCTACTCAAGTTTCAGAAGCCTTTAAAGGGTATTGCGGAAATAATTCCTATATTAAAACACTGGCGATATATGGGGGGACAGATTTTCGTAATCAGATTTATTCAATAAAAAAGAAACCCAATGTAGTTGTTGGTACTCCAGGGAGAATAATGGATCACATGAGGCAAGGCACACTAAATATTTCGACAATTAATTGTTTTGTTCTTGATGAAGCGGATGAAATGCTAAAGATGGGATTTATAGATGATATTGAATGGATTTCAGATAAACTACCTAAAGAGAAACAAATGATTCTTTTCTCAGCTACTATGCCATCTGAGATAAGGAAAATAGCAAAGAAATACTTAAATAACCCTGCTGAAATTATTATAAAGAAAGATAAAGAAGATACAGAATTAATTACTCAGCAATATATTACAGTTCAGAGAAACTATAAAATAGAAGCTTTAAAGAGGATTTTAGAATTAAAGAATGAAGGGGTTATAATATTTGTTAGAACAAAAGCATTAACAAATATAATTGCAGATTCATTAGAAAATTCTGGACATAGTGTAGCTGTTTTAAACGGGGACATACCTCAAAACCAAAGAGAAACTACTGTTGAAAGATTAAAAAAAGGATTTATAAATATTTTGGTAGCAACTGATGTTGCTGCCAGAGGTCTAGATGTAGATCGTATCAAATTAGTTGTAAATTATGACTTCCCATTTGATAAAGAGGCTTATATTCATAGAATTGGTAGAACTGGTAGGGCAGGAAGAAAAGGAGAAGCAATTTTATTTGTTAATAATAGAGAAAAAAATTTATTAAGGAATTTAGAAAGATCTATCGCTAAAAGAATAGAGAAAATACAGATACCAGATAATTCAATTATAAATTCTAAAAGAATAGACAACCTAACTAAAGACCTGTTTGAAAGTTATAAAAACAAATCTGAATCTAGATCAATTAAATTAATTGAAAATATTTTAGAGACATTAAGAAATGATTATTCACTAACAGAAAATCAAGTTGCTATAGCTGCAATTAATCTTTCAATGGGTAAAAAATCATTGTTATTAGAAGACGATGAAGAATGGATAAAATATCAAAACAATCAAGAAGAAAGGTATAGTAGGAATAGACCTTTTAATAAATCAAATAGAAATCCCAATAATGATAGGGGAAGGAATAGAAGAATGCAAACCTATAGGATCGAATATGGTAATTCACATAGAGTTAAAGTTAATCATATTTTATCTTCTGTTGTATCATCTACAGGTTTAAATAGAAGACAAATAGGCAAAATAAAAATATTTGAAGACTATACACTGGTTGATCTTCCAAGAGATATTTCTGATAATGTAAAGAATAGCATTCATCGTATAAAAGTAACAATATAAAATGTAATGAGAATAAAATCATTTTCTAATTTGACTTTATTTATAATGTTTATATCTATAATAATTAATTCCTATAAAGGTTTAGAAGTAAAATCAAATGAATTAAAATTTAAAAGTTTAATAATTGAGATATGTAAAGATAGTTTCTCAAAAGAGATGGAATCTGAGAATATTGAATACAACAATTTATTGGCAGAATCAACTTGTGATTGTTTCTATAATAAGTTTAGGGTAAATAGAAGTGTTGACATATCGATAAATGAATGTAAAACAATTTTTAGCAAAGGAGAAAATTATATAAATGAATAAAAATAGTAGAAATAAAATATCAATAATAAGACTGATTAACATCTTAAAGAAAGAAAGACTAATTATATTATTTGCGTCTCTAAGTTCAATTATAAATAAGATATTAGATCTTGCTCCTCCTATCTTGATTGGGATCGCTGTTGATATAATAGTAAGAGAAAAAGATTCTTGGATTGCATCTATTGGGATAAAAGAAGTTCCTGATCAATTGATCTTTATTTCAATAATAAGTTGTTTAATTTGGACCGCTGAATCATTTTTTGAATACCTATATGGACTCTTATGGAGAAATATAGCTCAAATAGCTCAACATAAATTAAGGATTAGAGCATACTCACATTTACAGGATTTAGATATTGCTTTTTTTGAATCAGATAATACGGGAAGATTAATGGCAATATTAAATGATGATATAAATCAATTAGAAAGATTCCTTGATCATGGGGCTAATCAGATTATTCAGCTATTTATAACTATATTTATTATTGGTGGAACAATGCTAAAAATAGCACCAGAGATAGCTTTAATATCATTTTTACCAATTCCTATAATTTTATTTGGTTCAATAAATTTTCAAAAGAAACTCACACCTAGATATAAAGAAGTCAGAAAAAGATCAGGAGATTTAGCTTCTAGACTTAATAATAACATTGGTGGAATTTTAACAATAAAGAGCTTTGCTACAGAGCTTTGGGAACTTAAGAAATTAGAATCAGATAGTATTTCCTATCAAAAAAGCAACAATAAGGCAATAGAGCTATCTGCGGCTTTTGTTCCTTTAATAAGGTTTGCAATTCTTTTTGCTTTTATATCCATTCTATATATAGGTGGAATAAAAGCATGGAATAATGAAATCACTGTTGGAACTTATAGCTTTTTGGTTTTTATTACTCAAAGATTATTATGGCCTTTAACTTTATTAGGACAAATACTAGATGAATATCAGAGATCTATGGCTTCTACAAATAGAGTATTAGACCTAATAGATACTCCTATATCAATTCTGGGAGGTAATTCAATCTTAAATAAGAAAGAAGTAAAAGGTAAAATTTTATTTAAGGATGTCAGTTTTAATTATAAAGATAGGAATCAAACATTAAATAATATTAATTTACTTATTGAGCCTAATTCTACTATTGGCATAGTTGGTCCAACAGGTTCAGGAAAAAGCACAATAATTAAATTACTTTTAAGACTTTACGAACCGTCTAAAGGGCATATTTTTATTGATGATATATCTATAAATAATTTAAAATTGCAAGATCTAAGAAGATCTATTTCTTTAGTTAGTCAGGATACTTACCTTTTTCAAGGTTCAATAATAGAGAATATAAGTTATGGATCAGCAATAAAAAATACACTTATTGATAAAGACTTAATTATTGATGCTGCTAAACTATCTGAAGCTCATGAGTTTATTATTAATCTTCCTAATGGATATGAAACAATTATAGGTGAAAGAGGTCAAAAATTATCTGGAGGACAAAAACAAAGAATAGCGATAGCAAGAGCAATTCTAAAAGATGCTCCTATTCTTATTCTTGATGAAGCTACTGCATCAGTAGATAATGAAACTGAAGCAATAATACAAAGATCATTACAAAAGATAATCAAGAATAGAACAACATTAATCGTTGCTCATAGATTAAGTACTATAAAAAATGCTCAAAAAATAATAGTTATTGAAAAAGGTAAAATCGCTGAGACTGGAACACATGATGAATTAATTAAAAACAATTTCTTATATAAGAACTTATGGAATGTACAAACTGGTAATCAATAATCATTTAATATTTTTTAAATAAAGAATGAAAATGATTTAATAATTTTAGAGAATAAACTTGATACAGATTTCCATCTATTATCATTTGTTCCAACGGCAAAAGTATATAAGCTCCCTCTATCAATAACTACTGTGGCAATCTCATGTCTAGTTTTCCCATCTAAATTAAGTTTATATTCTAAATCATAAAAAACATGATCTGATTGCTCACGTTTATCTGCCTTAACTAAATCAACCTCTCTCCCTGAGCCTTCAGGAGCAATTATCTTATTAATTAACGTTTCACCTACTTCTCTGGGAGTGCCAAGTTCTTCTAATTCAACAGATTGATTTACATTAGAGACTACAAGACTAAGTGTTTCATCACTATTAATCAAATCATGATAAACGACCTCTGGACCTTCTTTTACAGAGACTCTAGTCCAGCCAGTCGGGTAGAAAAATCCATATCTACCATCTGGGCTTTGAAAAGCTTCCAAACCAGCTGAAAGACCTGCGCTACATGCGCATAAAGATATTAAAAGAAAAGCAGTAAACGTAATTTTTGCTATTTTTCTCATTAGAAGTGGAATAATAAATATCAACTAGTTAAAGATTAGCTTGTTAAAGCATAAAATAGAGTAAAAAATAAAAACATATTTCTCAACTTAAGATTTTAGAATTAAAATTGAGTAACTGCAATTTTAGCACTGAGTAGATTCACCAAACCTCTTGCCCGTTTAATAGAACATCTCGAGGAACTTCCTGGAGTTGGACCAAGGACTGCCCAAAGACTTGCTTTGTTCTTTCTTCGACAACCAGAAAAAAAGATTATAGATTTCTCTAATGCCTTGATTGAAGCGAAGAAGAATGTAGGACATTGTAAAAAATGTTTTAATCTAACTTCTCAACAAGAATGTGAAATCTGTCAAAACAAAAATAGACTTCAGGAAATTATATGTGTTGTATCAGATACAAGAGATTTAATAGCTTTAGAGAGAACAAGAGAATATAAAGGTAGTTATCATGTCCTCGGAGGATTAATTTCGCCTATGGATTCTATTGGACCAGAAATGCTTGAGATATCGAGTCTTGTAAAGAGAGTAAGCAATGAAGAAATTAAAGAGGTTATTTTGGCATTAACTCCTAGTGTCGAAGGAGATACCACATGTCTTTATATAGGAAAATTATTAAATCCATTTACTAAAGTAACCAGAATTGCCTATGGTCTTCCTGTTGGGAGTGAGCTTGAATATGCCGATGATATTACTCTTGCCAGAGCATTAGAAGGAAGAACTTCCATAACCTGAACAATGAATAAGAAAACAAAATTTAGTTCAATTAAACCAAAAGAAAGATTACCCAATTGGATACATTTTCCTAAAATGAGTGTTTCTAGTATTGAAAATGTACAGAAACTAATAAAACAGAATAATATTCACACAATTTGCGAAGAAGGTAGGTGTCCTAATAGAAATGAATGTTATGCCTCTGGAACTGCATCATTTCTTTTGGGAGGATCTATTTGTACAAGAAGTTGTGCCTTCTGTCAGGTTAATAAGGGAGTTCCAAGCCTTTTAGATGACTCAGAAAGTCAGAAAGTAGCAAATTCAATTAAAACGCTAAAATTAAAATATGTTGTTTTAACCTCAGTTGCCAGGGATGACTTGAAAGATCATGGCGCAAGTTTATTTGTTAAAACTATTAAGGAAATAAGAAAAATTTCACCCGATGTAAAAATAGAAATATTAATCCCAGATTTTTGGGGAGGAAGTTCAGAAGAGAAGGAAAAGATTATTTTACAAAAACAACGCCTAGAGCAAGTTTTAAGAGAAAATCCTGTTTGCCTGAATCACAATCTTGAAACAGTAGAAAGACTTCAAAGAAAAGTAAGACAAGGCGCTAACTATATAAATTCCATTAGATTACTTGATACTGCAAGAAAGATATCCCCTTATATTCCTACAAAATCAGGCCTAATGTTAGGTCTAGGTGAAACTTACAATGAAATAATTTCAACATTAAAAGATCTTAAAGAGGTTGGATGCAAAGAAATAACCATTGGACAATATTTAAGACCCTCTCTTTCACATTTACCAGTAGAAAAATATTGGACTATTCAAGAATTCAAGAAAATCAAAAAAGAATGCATAAAATTGGGGTTTAATAAAGTTATGAGCGGACCTTTAGTGAGAAGTAGTTATCATGCCGGGGGATAAAATATATCAAATAATATTCTTAATAGAATCTTGATAAATTTGATCGCAACTTCCTTTCATTAAGGTCCCAGCACCCCCCCAAACGATTCTTAAGAATAAATCACTAGGAGTAGATCCAACCTCTTTAATTTTGACAAAACCAGTTTTCCTAAAATATCTGGTTAATTTTTGATTAGACCCCTCATTGTCATAAATTGCTAATAACCTTGCTTCCTTAGAAGATGTCTCTGTAAGAGTCCAGGCTGCCACAGAAGCCCATATCATCATGCCTACACCTGAAGGAGCATTTTTCATGACACGCATTGTGTCAAGCTGTAGCCCTGTCTTCCTGGGATAGTTCCAACCTTTTATTTCCCCCCATATCTGTATTCTGTCTGGAGTTATTAACTCGGCAATTATTATTCTAAAGAAAGATAATCCCCAAAATCTTCTGATTTGGATCTTTAGGATCAAACCTTTTTTCTCTATTAGATTCTTTACATTTAGAAGTTTATTCATAAATATTAATCAGCTAAAATCTTCTTTTTCTTGCTTAATCTTATCCAATTGTTTTTGTCTTTCTTTAAATCTATATCTGTCTTGATCTGTATATTTATTCTTACAATGATAACATTGAACTCCTTTAATGTAATCTTTGCCTTTTATTTCTTCTTCACATAAAGGCATACCACAGGCATAACATAATATATAATTTCCTTTCTCTAAACTATGATTTAGAGAAACTCTTTTATCAAAAACAAAGCATTCTCCTTCCCACAGACTATTCGCTTCAGGAACCTCCTCAAGGTACTTGAGGATTCCTCCTTCTAGATGATAAACATTTTGAAAACCCTTATCTTTTAAAAGTGAGGTTGCTTTTTCACACCTAATTCCACCTGTACAAAACATTGCAATTCTTTTTGGTCTTTCTCGTCTTATTAATGGAATCAACTCTTTATCTAACCATTTAGGGAAAGCAGTAAAGGTCCTTGTATTAGGATTTATTGAATTTCTAAAAGTGCCAATAGATATTTCATAATTATTTCTTGTATCCACTACAAGTGTATTCTTATCAAGTAAATAATTATTCCAGTCTTCAGGCTTAACATATTCTCCAGTATTATTTATAGGTTTAATATATTGATTACCTATAGTGATTATTTCTTTTTTAATTCTAATTTTTAATTTTTTAAATATCTGATTTTCTGACCAACTAGTTTTATGATTAATATTAGGAGAGGAAACTAATATTCTGATTTTGCTTATAAAATCTTCGACAATATTCTTTTGACCACATATTGTTCCATTAATTCCTTCTTCAGATAAGAGAACTATCCCTTTTATATCTTTATTAATATATTTATTTAAGTAGATTTCTCTAAAAGTTTCTATATTTGAATGAATTAGATTTGAGAACTTATAAAAAGAGACTACTTTATATGATTTTTCATTCATATTAGAAATAATCTATATAATATTTGAACTTGATTTTCTTAGGAATTGATTATTAAACTTTACACCTGCATCAGAAAGTAGTCTTCTATCTTCTTCAAAACTAGGATTACTTGTTGTTAATAATTCATCTCCATAAAAAATAGAATCTGCTCCTGCCTGAAAACATATTATTTGAGCTTCTTTTGTTAAATGATTTCTTCCAGCACTTAATCTTACTCTACTATAAGGCATCAAAATTCTAGCAGTAGCAACCATTCTAATCATTTCAAGAGAATCAACTTCCTTCTTATTTTCTAATCGAGTACCTTCTACTGATACTAGAGAGTTTATAGGCACACTCTCCGGATGAGGATCCATATTAGAAAGAACTCTCAACAAGGAAGCCCTGTCTAGAGAGGATTCTCCTAATCCAATTATCCCTCCACAGCAAATAGTAATTCCTGCATTTCTTACTCTTTGAAGAGTCTCCAATCTATCTTGATATGTTCTTGTAGTAATAATTTCTCCATAAAATTCTGGGCTAGTATCAAGATTATGATTGTAAGCGGTTAATCCTGCCTCAGCTAATCTTTTAGCTTGATTATCGCTTAACATACCAGCAGTTACACATACTTCCATCCCCAAGGCTTTTACACCTTTAACCATCTCAAGCATTGATTCAAAATACTTCCCTTCTCTAATCTCTCTCCATGCCCAGCCCATACAAAACCTATCAGCACCTTCATTTTTTGCTCTCTTAGCTCTTTCAACAACTGAATTGACCTCATGTTGTGGATGTACCTTAATTTCACTTGTACTATAGATTGATTGGGTACAATAAGCGCAATTTTCCTCGCAACCTCCTGTCTTAACACTAAATAATGAGGCCAATTGTACTTTGTATCCTGGATTTGCTGTCCTATGAATTACTTGAGCTTCCCAGAGAAGATCTATCAAAGGTTTATTTAAAATTGCTATTATTTCTTGAATAGACCAATCAAATCTGACTTCTAATTCAGGAATAATTAATTTTTTCTTATTTATAACTTGCATTTTTAATTTATTTATTTAAATGAATTCTAGATTGATTTGATTCTAACCCGCCAAAACGTCGTTTTCTTGATTGAAATTCTATTAAAGCCTTTTGAAGATCATTCCGACCAAAATCTGGCCATAAAACATCAGTAATATATATCTCGGAATATGCTAATTGCCAAAGTAAAAAATTACTGATTCGGCATTCTCCACTAGTCCTAATAAGTAGATCAGGATCACCTGTATTATTAGTATGTAAATAAGATTCAAATAGTCTTTCATCAATATCTTTGGGGTTAATTTTTCCTTCAGTCGCTTCTTGAGCTAATTTCTTAGCAACATTTACTAATTCTCTCCTGCCTCCATAATTGGTACAAACATTAAGACATATTCCATTATTCGAACTAGAATCTTCTGAGGCTTGTTCTAATTTTTGAACTAATTTAGTGGGAAATTCCTTTAAATCTCCTATAAATCTAAGTTTCACACTTTCTTTCTGTAAAGAATTAAATTCATCTTGAATAACTTTTTCAAATAAATTCAAAAGAAATTCAACTTCATTATCTGGTCTAGACCAGTTTTCAGTAGAGAATGCAAATACCGTTAATGCTTTGACCCCCCAATCACTACATAATTTAAGAATTAACCTTAATGTCTCAACTCCCTTACTATGTCCTCTGACCCTTGGTAAACCTCTATCTCCTGCCCATCTGCCATTACCATCCATAATAATAGCAACATGCTTAGGAATTCTCTTGGGATCTAATCCCTTAGGTAAATCACATTTTGATTTTGAATTGTTTGTTACTTCCATAATTTTATTCACTGAATATTATCCTTTTTAGATCGATTATAAATATTTTCCATTTTAGAGTCTCTAAAATTCTTTTTTGATAAATTATTAGATTGACTTGAAACATTCTTTTGGGGATTTGATTTAGTTGAAGATGAAATCTGATTTTTAGAATCTTCAAGTAAATCTTCAAGAAGTTCTAGCAATCTACTTGCCGTTATAGGTCGTTCCAATCTACCTTGATTAGCTAAAGAAAGTGTTCCTGTCTCTTCTGAGACTACTACACAAATACATCTATCAAATCTTTCTGTGATTCCTAGAGCAGCCAAATGCCTTGTGCCGTATCTACTTATAGCTTGTCTAGAAAGCGGAAGAATTACTCCAGCAGCCATAATTCTATTACCTTTTATTAAAACCGCTCCATCATGAAGGGGAGTATCATTAGCAAACAAATTTATTAATAATTCACTTGAGAAATTAGCGTCTATAGGCACTCCTGAATAAAGAAAATCTTCTTGTCTAAGATCACTTCCAAAGTCAATTACAATTAAAGCGCCTCTTCGATTCTGAGAAAGGCGACCTGCGGCTTCTGATAAAAGAGAAATTGTTGTGGAAGTTGTTCGGAATTCTTTGGGGGGATTCCCAATCAATACGGCTAGTCTTCCAGTGCCAAGCAATTCCATTAATCTTCGTAATTCACCTTGCCATAAAATTGCTAATGATAGAGAACAAACCAAGACCAAAGCATCTATCAATTTTGTAGTAAGAGGAAGATTGGCAAATCTTTGAATAAACCATGCTAATGAAACCAAAAACAAGTATCCACGTAATAACCATAATGTCCTTACCTCTTTAACTCTTGAGAAAAGTAAGAGTCCAAAACTGAAAGCAAAGAGAAAATCTAGAAAAATCCGAAAATTTATAAACCACCAAAAGTTCACTCAGTTATGTATATCTTTATCAAACTTAACGAATATTAAGCCAGAAAGCGATCTGGTATTAAGTCAAATTTAAGAAGTTCTTCAGGTCTTTCTCTCCTTTGAATTAATTCAGAAAGTTTATTCTTTACTAAAACAGCTGCTGGCTTTGGAATTCTATTGTAATTGGAACTCATTGAATAATTATATGCACCAGTTCCAAAAACAACTAATATTTCATCCCTTTTAAATTCAGGAAGTTCTATCTTTTTCAATAATATATCTCCAGATTCACAATGTTTCCCGGCAATGGTATATTCATTAATTGACTCTTCGAGAGGTTGGTCGGCTAAACATGCGCTATAAGATGATTGATAAGTTATTGGTCTAGGATTATCGCTCATACCACCATCAACAGATAAATATCTTTTTAAACCTAAAATATCTTTTTGAGAACCTAATTGATATAATGTAATTCCAGATGTTGCAACTATAGATCTACCAGGCTCACACATTAATCTAGGTAAGTTCATGTTTTTATTTTTGCAAGTTTCTACAATGCTGTTTGATATAACTTTTATCCAACTTTGAATAGTAGGTGGAGTGTCTTCATTAGTATATTTGACCCCTAGACCACCTCCTACATTTAAATCTTTTAAATCATGTCCTAATTCTCTACCAAGAGAAAAAACATCTATCATTATCTTCACTAAATCATTATGAGGCTCTGTCTCGAATATTTGAGATCCTATATGAGCGTGTAGTCCAATTAAATTTAATAAAGGATAAGATTTTAAATCTATAAAAAGTTTCTCTAAATCAATTAAATTAAATCCAAATTTACTATCAATAGATCCAGTTTTTATATATTCATGCGTATGACATTCAATACCAGGAGTAAACCTTACCATAAGATTTATCTGTGATTTTCTATAAGAAGATATATTGATCAATCTTTCTATATCTAATTGATTATCTATGATTATAGTTACATCATTTTCAATTGCTAATTCAAGTTCTTTTAGAGATTTATTATTACCATGAAAGACTATTCTTTTTCCTATTGCCCCACCTTTTAAAGCTGTCAAAAGTTCTCCTTCGGATACAACATCAATGCCAAAACCCTCTGAAGTAACAAATTTAGTCATAAACAGGGAACTATTGGCTTTGGAAGCATAAATAGGCAGAGATTCCCCTGGATAATATTTATCTAAAGAAGTTTTATAAGCTCTACAAGAAGCTCTTAAAGTGTCTTCATCTAAAACATATAAAGGGGTTTCATATCGTGAAGCTAAATCACTAAGCAAACATCCTCCAACGACTAATCTACCTTCTTTATCAAAGCTTGTGGATATTGGAAAAATATTTACATTAGGACTTTCTTTCTCAATTTTAGTCTTGAAAGCTTCTTTTATATTCATTGGAGCAAACTTACTATTTAAATATTTAAAAATTAAATACTAAGATATCATATTATAAGAATATAACTAATTAATTTAAGTTCTTCTTGTCTTATATTGTGAAACCTATTTTATTGAATTTTGAGCATGTTAATCAATGTTTTGAATTTGACAAATTAGAAAGGCTAAATCATTGGAGTTATAAGATTTGGGAAAAGGGTCTTAATGAAATAAATTCATTAAATGCAGGGATTTTCTTAAAGAAAGAATTGATATCTCTTGCTTCTGCTTCAGTTATTCTTGATGAATTACATTTAACCTATATATCTGTCAAAAAGAACTATCGCAAAAAAAGCTATGGATTAAAAACTCTGATGTTCCTTCTGAATCTTTCAAGGAGTAGGGACTTAAAGAGAGTTACCTTGGAAGTTAATGAAAAGAATCAAGCTGCTATTGGCTTATATAAAAAAATTGGTTTTATACATAGCGGAACTAGAAAGAGATACTATCCAAGTGGAGATAATGCATTTATTCTTTGGTTTGATTTATAAATTTAACTTCTAAAGCAATTTTAATAGTTCGGATTACCAGAAATATCGAAAAAATTATCAATTTGCCACCAGAACTTCAATCTAAGTGTTTTTTATAAACATCTATTGAAACTAATGATGTATATAAAAGCTCATTGAAAACCCATTTGACTTTAATTACTGATAAATTAAATAAACATATGTGGCTAATCCATGTTTGAGAGGTTCACAGAAAAAGCTATTAAAGTAATTATGCTTGCCCAAGAAGAAGCTAGGCGCTTGGGGCATAATTTTGTTGGGACTGAGCAAATATTGCTTGGGTTAATTGGGGAAGGTACTGGTGTTGCAGCAAAAGTACTTAAGTCGATGGGTATTAATCTTAAAGATTCAAGGATTGAAGTTGAAAAAATAATTGGTAGAGGCTCGGGTTTTGTTGCTGTAGAAATACCTTTTACTCCAAGAGCAAAAAGAGTTTTAGAACTTTCCTTAGAAGAAGCAAGGCAGCTTGGACATAATTACATAGGAACCGAACATTTATTGCTTGGTTTAATTAGAGAAGGGGAAGGAGTTGCAGCAAGAGTTCTAGAAAATCTTGGAATTGATCTTACAAAGATTAGAACGCAAGTTATAAGAATGTTAGGAGAAACTGCTGATGTGGCGTCTGGCTCATCTACTGGTAAGCCAGGAAATTTAAAAACAGCAACTCTTGATGAATTTGGAACAAACCTAACTAAACTGGCAAGCGAATCTAAGCTTGATCCAGTTGTTGGTCGTTATGAAGAAATTGATAGGGTAGTCCAAATCTTAGGAAGAAGAACAAAAAACAATCCTGTTTTAATTGGGGAACCTGGAGTTGGAAAGACTGCAATTGCAGAAGGATTGGCACAAAGGATTCAACAAGGTGAAATACCAGATATCCTTGAAGACAAAAGAGTATTAACTCTTGATATTGGCTTACTTGTGGCAGGTACAAAATATAGAGGTGAATTTGAAGAAAGATTGAAAAAAATTATGGAAGAAATAAAATCTGCTGGAAACGTAATTTTAGTAATTGATGAGGTGCATACTTTAATCGGAGCTGGAGCGGCAGAAGGAGCTATTGATGCCGCAAATATTCTTAAACCTGCTTTAGCCAGAGGAGAGCTTCAATGCATTGGTGCAACTACTCTTGATGAGTATAGAAAACATATTGAGAGAGATGCTGCTTTAGAGAGAAGATTTCAACCCGTAATGGTTGGAGAACCTTCAATAGATGACACAATTAAAATTTTAAGAGGACTTAGAGAAAGGTATGAACAACATCATAGATTACGTATTACTGATGAAGCTCTTGAAGCAGCTGCCCATCTAGGAGATAGGTACATATCTGATAGATTTCTTCCTGACAAAGCCATTGATTTAATTGATGAAGCGGGCAGTAGAGTTCGACTATTAAATTCTAAGCTACCTCCTGAAGCCAAGGAGATAGATAAAGAACTTAGAGGAATTCAACAAAAAAAAGAAGAAGCCATTAGAGATCAAGATTTTAATAAAGCTGGAGAATTAAGAGATAAAGAATTAGAACTTTCTAAAGATATTAAAAATTTGATTGAAGCTAAGAGAGACAACATAAATAAAACAGATGTCGAAAAGAAAGAGAGTCAAATGGATGAGAATTCTTCTAATCCGAAGGAAACCTCTATATCATCTCCAATTGTTAATGAGGAAGATGTTGCTCATATAGTTGCTTCTTGGACAGGTGTACCTGTACAAAAATTAACAGAGAGTGAATCGGTAAAACTATTACACATGGAAGAAACTCTTCACCAAAGGTTAATAGGTCAAGATGAGGCAGTAAAGGCTGTTTCAAGAGCTATTAGGAGAGCAAGGGTAGGTCTAAAGAATCCAAATAGACCTATAGCTAGTTTTATTTTTTCAGGTCCAACAGGTGTTGGGAAAACTGAATTAACAAAAGCTCTTGCTGCTTATTTCTTTGGTAGTGAAGAAGCAATGATTCGCCTAGATATGTCAGAGTTTATGGAAAGACATACAGTCAGCAAATTAATAGGATCTCCTCCAGGATATGTTGGTTTTAATGAAGGAGGTCAATTAACTGAGGCTGTTAGAAGAAGACCTTATACTGTTGTTTTATTCGATGAAGTTGAAAAAGCTCATCCAGATGTATTTAATCTTTTACTTCAACTGCTTGAGGAGGGTAGGTTAACAGACTCAAAAGGTAGAACAGTTGATTTTAAGAATACGCTACTAATAATGACATCAAATATAGGTTCTAAAGTTATAGAAAAAGGAGGGGGCGGACTTGGTTTTGAATTCTCTGGTGATTCAGTTGAAGATTCTCAATACAATAGAATTAAGTCTCTAGTAAATGAAGAATTAAAGCAATATTTTAGACCTGAATTTCTTAATAGACTAGACGAGATAATAGTATTTAGGCAATTAACTAAAAATGAAGTAAAGGAAATTGCTGAAATTATGTTGAAAGAAGTATTTGCAAGAATTAATGAAAAAGGTATTGATATTAAAGTTACTGATTCCTTTAAAGAGAGGTTAGTTGAGGAAGGATACAATCCATCATATGGAGCAAGACCTTTAAGAAGAGCAGTAATGCGATTGTTAGAAGATAGCCTTGCTGAAGAGTTTCTTTCTGGAAGAATAAAGAATGGAGATAAAGCAATAGTAGATATTGATGAGAATAAAAAAGTAATAGTAAAAAGAAATTCTTCTGAAGAATCCTCTCAAGAGCTTGCTAGTGTGAAAATATAATTTAAAGAATAATTTGAAATGCAATCAATAGCTCCATCCAAATTATTCAAAGGAGATTCGGCTTGGGATTCTGCTAAAACAATAATTCCTTCTATATGTTCTAGACCGATTATTTTAGGAAGAAGTAAAAACACACAAATGATCAGAAGTAAGATTTTCTCGGATTTACAAAATCTAGGCGGATTAAATATTTTTTCTACAGTATTAACTTATGATTGCTGTGAAAAAGACCTTCGTAAAATAGAAGAATTCTCTTACTCGAATTCTTGTGACTGCATTATTGCCTGTGGAGGTGGAAAAGTACTTGATGCAGGTAAATTAATTGCTGATAGGTTGAAAATTCCTTGTATAACAGTACCTACTAGTGCAGCTACTTGTGCAGGCTGGACATCCTTATCAAATATCTATAGCAAAGAAGGAAGATTTATAAAAGATATTCCTTTAAGTTCATGTCCAGATATTTTGATTTTTGATCATAGGTTTATTAAAACTGCCCCAAAGAGGACACTCTCCAGTGGAATAGCTGATGCCTTAGCAAAATGGTATGAATCTTCGATTACCAGTGGCTCTGACAAAGATGGAATGACTCAACAAGCAGTACAAATGGCACGAGTTTTAAGAGATCAACTTTTTATTGATGGATGTTCAGCCTTAAATGATACAAGCTCTTATTCCTGGAAAAACATTATTAATGGATGTGGTCTTACTGCTGGAATGATTGGAGGACTTGGTGGAGCGAAGTGCAGAACTGCAGCAGCTCATGCTCTTCATAACGGATTAACTCAACTTGAATTTAAGGACAAACCTCTCCATGGAGAACTGGTGGGAGTTGGGATACTAATCCAGTTAAAACTTGAAGAGCTAATGATGAATAATAACCTTGCCTTGCAATCAATAAAACAATTAACAATATTCATGAAAAAAATAAATTTACCTATATCTATAGATCAATTAAATTTAAAGAGTCTTTCGAAAGAATCTTTAATGCAAGCATGTGATTTTGCCTGTAAAAAAGATTCAGATATTTATCTTCTTCCATTTGAAATAAATAAAGAAATACTTTTTGAAGCTATAGTAAAAACAAATCTTAAAAATCTATCTATAGTTTGATTAATAGTAATACTATCTCTACTTCTAATAATAGAATTTACTTTCAAAAAATCAGTGATTTACTAATAGATCCTTTAGCCCAAGAACTCTCAAAAAGTTTAAGATGGTACCCGTTAGAAGGATTTAATTCTTCTGAATTATTTCCAGTAGTAATCATAGGAAGAGGAAAACCTATTATTTGTCTACATGGATTTGATAGCTCTTTCCTAGAGTTTAGAAGAATAGTTCCTTTACTAAGTCATAGATACAAATTGATAATCCCTGACTTATTTGGCTTTGGATTTTGCCCTCGTCCAAAAAATACAAATTATTCTCCTCAAAAAATCATTGATCATCTTTCTCTTTTGATTGAGAAATTAATACCTTGTCAAGATTTTGGATTATTAGGGGCCTCAATGGGAGGATCTGCTGCCTTATGCTTAGCCAGAGAATACTCTAAGAGAGTAAAAAAAATTCTTCTTTTATCACCAGCAGGTTTAATAAATAAAACAAAAAAAATTTGGTACCCATTTAATGAAATAGGTGCTTCATTTCTTGGATTAAAACCTGTACGAGCAAAACTGTGTCGCCAAGCTTTTGCTAACCCTGATAAAACTGTTGGAAAACCTGAAGATCAAATTGCATCAATTCATCTAGGGGTTGATGGATGGAGAAGATCATTAGCATCTTTTGCTTTAAGTGGTGGATTCTCAAGCACAGCATTCCCTTACCCTAAATCAAAAACTTATATAATTTTCGGAGATCAAGATAGAATAATAAGTGATACAGAAATAAAAAAAATAGAAGCTCTGAAACAATTTAATTTAGAGATTCTTAGTGAATGTGGTCACCTTCCCCATATAGATCAATCAAAAATAGTTTCTAAAAGATTCATTAATTTTTTTTAATGATATTAAAAAAAATCATTGAATATTCAATTATTCTTTGGATTAGATCTAAATGTAAAGGCTTAAAGCAAATTAAGGTTGATATTAATGCAAATAATAAAGATTTAATAAATGGCAAAATAAATGGTTTGAGGATAAACGCAAAAGAATTAAATTTCAAGGAAATTTATATCTCAGAAGTAGCACTTAAAGTAAATAAATTTAATTATATGTTAGATAAAAATATAATTAATATTAAATTATTAAGTGACCTCATTATAAGTTCAAGAATAAAACTAAATGAGAATGACATAATTAGATCTATAGATCAAATGCGACAAGAAGAATTAATTAAATTGTTTTGGATTGATGATACAAATAATTATAAAATAAATTCTATAAATATTGAGAATCAATTAATTAAAATTACAACAAAAGAATTTAATAAAATTAAAAATAAATATTTTTCAATACATGTTGATAATAATAAAATATTATTATTTAATTTAAAGACATTAGAATCAGTGAAAATTATTAATGATAAAAATATAAAATTCAGATCTATATCTTATGATAAAGAGACAATATTTATTAAATTTAATTCAAAAATTTTATCAGACTAGAAATTAAAATTATTCAAAAATTTTAT
>CETH01036333.1_pt1 | contig 19978 bp, 22 predicted proteins | sample 361461 | NCBI WGS metagenome assembly CETH01 (sample SAMEA2622695, study PRJEB7988) | marine metagenome | isolation source: saline water (ENVO:00002010), including
TTATGAGTCCTGTGCTCTAACCAACTGAGCTACCCCGCCAAATAACATTTGTTTATAATACTTTATTCGAAGTAAAAAGTTAAATCTTCTTTATATGAATTACACGGATAATCAAGACCATCTATAGGAAATTCTTTAATATATTCTGTTTTTTCTTCTTTAATATATTTTTTTTTTAAAAAAGTTATTTCTAAAATTATTGGTAGACCATCAATATTTTTTGAGTAATGGTTATTGCCATGAATATGAATTATCTGAAAATAATTGTTTATCTTATTTATAGCTTCTAAAAAAATTTTCTCATTTTTGTCGATCCAATGGAATTCTACTATGAACATCTGTATTTGGTCTTTAAATTCTAGTATTTGATCTATTATTTTATATTCTTCACCTTCAATATCACATTTTAAAATTACTTCTTCTTTATTTATTCTTTTAAAAACTTTTTGTACGTCGGAGTCTATATTGCTTTTTATATTATCAGTAATTTTTTCTTTATAAAAATTTACATTTTTATGGTTTAAAAAATTTCTATAATTATAAAAATTTTTTAATCTTTCTGAAAAAGCTAAGTAAGATCCTCGAAAAGTAATTAATCTTCTTAAATATTTAAAAATTTCTTTAACATAAGGCGAGGCACTAACAGTATAATCATAAATATGTATAGAACCATTATTATTTTTTTTGATATAATCTAATTCAAAAGACCAGTCAGGACCCATTCCGAAAGAAATTAAAGTGTTACACTTTTTTATTATATCAAAATTAACAATGTACCCTCCGTCACAATTTCTACCTAATCGCTGCAAGTTTGGTGTCTTGATTGGTTTTAGTAAATTAAATTTTTTATTAATCAGCATTTATAGATTATCTACGTATATAAATAAGTTTTCAAGGTTGACTTTGAAATGCAAAATTGTTTTTATTAACCCAAAATGAACTATAATTTTTTTACTATTTATGGATCGTATGAAAAAAATTGAACATACTTTAGTTCAAAAAAACTTAACTGATAACTTCATAAAATTAATGCCTTCTTTTTATGAAATGGAAAGTTCCTTTTTATCAGATGTATACAAAAGATATGGTGATCTTGAGGGCGGAAATATAGTAATTTGTTTTGCAAGAGATTGTCATCTAGAAATTTTGAGAAAAAGGGAAAAAGACTTAGACTTTGACCTTTCTCTTGATAAATTTTGGAAAAATCACAGGGACGTACACCAGCCAAAGAAAAAAATTATTTTTGTTTCGAAAGAAACAGGTCTACCTAAAGAAACTGCAAGAAGAAAAATTATTACTTTAATCAAAACAAAACACCTTAGAAAGGGTGAAAAAAATCGCCTTATCTGGGAGCCCTCTTCAGAATTTAAAGATACTTATGTAAAAATTATCGATCAAGAAATAACTGCACTTTCAAAATTTATTTTTGAACAAGGAAAATTTCTTTTTCTTAATTTACCTCTTTCAAAGATACAAAAAGAAATTAGAATTAATTACTCTTTTTATTGGTACCACTATTTAAATGTGCAGCTTGAATATATTAAATTTTGGCATGACAAACTTAAAGATTTAGAAATGTTGCTAATAGGACTGCAGGTTATAATACAAACTTTGAACTATTTAAAAAGAAAAACGACAGATATTTCATCTTTATTAAATAATAAAAATATAAAGAATATATCTACTAGAGAAGCTAATATTAGTGCAACTTCTGTTTCAGATATTACAGGTATTCCCAGAGCAACTTGTATAAGAAAACTAGATAAATTTGTTAAAATGAAAATTTTAAATAAAGATGAAAAAACTAAAAGATATTATCTTTCCCTAAATCAAACAACTTTCAATCCAATGTTACAACCAGAATGGATGAAACATAAAATCTCTATTTTAAGTAATTTTTCATCGATAGTGATGAAAGGCCTATCAAGATAGTCTTTTTATAAAGTCAAAATTATTCCAAAAACTGCTAATGCTGAAACTGCTGCTGCTGAAACATAAACGCTTGCTCTTTTAGATTTCTTTTCTTCATCTCTGACCTTCTTCATTAAATTGTTTAGATCTACTTTAGATGATGCTTCTACATTTACAGCATTTTTTTCAAATCTATTTTCCATTTCCCCACACTCAATAATAATTAAAACACTATTATATATAAATTGATATATCAGAGTGTATCAAAATGGGTTAATAAGACTTGTTATTTGTAAAGCAGTAAGTTCATTTTAGGTCTATCTGCTTTTAGAATACTTGGAAATCCCTTTTCTAAGTTTTTCTACGATTTCGTCTATTTGTTTTTTTTCGCAAATGAAAGGGGGTGCAATGATTAAACAGTCTCCTGTTGCTTTAAAATTTACACCTGCCTCATAACATTCTTTATAAGTTAAAAAACCGGCCTTACCCGGTCGCTCTGACATTTTAATATCAATACCTCCCATTAATCCGTAACCTCTTATGTTTTCTACACAGTCAATATCTTTTAAAGAAAATAATCCATTTAAAAAGTATGATGATAAATTTTTAGCTCTATTGAAAATATCCTCTTTCTCGAAAATATCTTGCACCGCAAGAGCAGCGGCTACTGCAACTGGAATTCCAGAATAAGTGTAGCCATGAAACATTTCAATAACACCTTCTGGTGCAGAATTTACAACTGTATCATAAATTTTTTCTTTAACCGCAACTACTCCCATGGGAACAATCCCATTTGTGGTTGCTTTAGCCATTGTCATTATGTCAGGCGTAACTCCGTACTCTTGTGCTGCAAACACTGATCCTGTTCTTCCCCATCCTGTTATTACTTCATCGAAAATTAATAGTATATCGTGCTTGTCACATATTTCTCTTAGTTTATTTAAATAACCTTTGGGTGGTACTAAAGTTCCAGTAGATCCTGAAATAGGTTCAACGATACAAGCTGCTATATTCTCTGCGCCAAAGTTCATCGCAATTCTTTCTAAATCATTTGCAAGTTCGGCGCCTGTTTCTGGTTGTCCTTTTACAAATTTATGTTCTGGTAAATGAGTATGTCTCATATGTACAACTCCAGGCATCAAAATACTTGCAAATGTTTTTACGTTATTAATCATACCACCTACAGAAGTAGCGCCAATATTCATTCCATGGTAAGCTCTTTCCCTTCCAACAAATCTAAATCTTTGCCCATGTCCTCTCGCCTTATGATAAGCAATAGAAATCTTCAGGGCTGTTTCGACAGCAGTTGAGCCACATATTGTATAAAAAATTTGATTTAAATCTCCCGGCGTATGTTTAGAAATCCTAGTTGCAAGTTCAAATGAACCACCAAAACCTTGTTGAAAAGGTTGAACATAATCCAAAGTTTCAAGTTGTTTGGTGATAGCATTTATAATTTCTTTTCTGCCGTGTCCAAGTGGATTGCAAAATAGTCCTGAACTTGCATCAATCTGTGTCCTACCTTTATGATCCTTGATATAAACTCCTTTCGCCTCTGTAATTAACCTTGGATCCTTTTTAAAACTTTTATTTGAAGTAAAAGGCATCCAATGCTCATGTAATGAGTTTGGAATTCCAGTTCTATTTTCGCCTGCCATAAATTTATTTTCCTGGAGCTTTATAAGTAGATGACATTTTTTTTGCAGTGTCAGCGATTTTATTTAAATCTGCTGATTCAAGGATTGTAAAATTTTCAACAGTTCCGCTTGATACAGCAACCATCTTTGCAGCAGCCATTTGCTCAAAAGTGCCATCTATAACAGCAATGAAATCAAATGCTCCTCTCAAAAGAGAATAGTCGATCATTTTAGCACCACCTGCTTCGACTAAAGCCTGTGTAGCCGCTTTTCTATTTGTTGAAGGGTTATTTACAAAACCCTCTAAACCTTTAGCGGTATAGCAACCCATTGTATAAAATTTAGCCATTTTATCTCCTTTTGATTTTAGTTTATTATAAAGTACAATAACTTCATAATTAAAACAATGTTAAGAATTATTTTTTTACTTGTAGTTCTAGTACCTTCCTCTGCTTTTGCTTTAAGTTTTGATGGAAAATTTGTTCAGGGTCATTTTATAATTGGGAAAACTCAACCTGCAACTGAAATTTGGATAGATAAAAAAAAGCTAAAAGTTACAAATGATGGATATTTTGTTTTTGGCATCGGAAGAGATAGAAAATACGATATAGTAATAACCTCTAAAAAAGATGGAAAAAAAACAAAGACAGTAAAAAAAGTACAAAAAAGAAAATATAAAATACAAAGAATTGATGGTTTGCCAGAAAAGAAAGTTACTCCTCCAAAAGAAGTATATGAAAGAATTAAAAAAGAAAATAAATTAATATCGGATGCTAGGAATATTAATAGTGATTTAACATTTTTTAAAAATAAATTTATAGTCCCTTTAGAAAACTCGATTGTTACGGGCGTTTACGGAAGCCAAAGAATATTGAATGGAAAACCTAAATGGCCACACTATGGAATAGATTTTGCTGCAAAAGAAGGAACTAAAATTAAAGCCATGTTAGATGGTAAAGCTACATTAGTTGAGAAAGATCTATTTTATACAGGTGGAACATTAATATTTGATCATGGACATGGAATTTCCACGCTTTATATGCACATGCAAAAAATAAATGTTAAAGAAGGCCAAGAAGTAAAACGTGGTGATATAATTGGAACTGTCGGTTCTACTGGAAGGTCTACAGGACCACACTTAGATGTTAGACTTAATTGGTTTGGAACAAGATTAGACCCTGCAACAGTTTTAAAATTAAATTAATCTTTTTCAAACTTATTTTTATAGTCTTTTAATAAATTTGGATTTTGTTTGTCTTTGTATAAAAGATAATTACCACAAACTAGAATGTCTAGATTGGTTCCCATAAAGCATTTAAAAGCATCTTCGATTGTACAAACAATAGGTTCGCCTCTAACGTTAAAAGAAGTATTTACAAGTAAAGGAAAGCCTGTAATTTCTTTAAATTTCTTTAAAAGTTTATAATATTTTAAATTAGTTTCTTTATGAACTGTTTGTATCCTAGCTGAATAATCTACGTGTGTCACAGCAGGTATTGATGATCTTTTAATATTAAGCTTTTCTATTCCAAAGAGTTTTTGGTCTTTTTCATTCATCGGTATTTGTATATTTTTTTTAACATCAGCTACTAAAAGCATATAAGGACTGTCTGAATTTAAATCAAACCATTCATTAACATCCTCCCTTAGAACAGAAGGAGCGAAAGGTCTAAAACTTTCTCTGAACTTCACTTTTAAATTTAATTGTTTTTGCATTTTGTCCGATCTTGGATCTGCTATAATTGATCTAGCACCTAGAGCTCTCGGACCAAATTCCATTCGACCTTGAAACCAACCAATGGTTTTTTCTTTTTTCAATTCATTAGCAATTGTATCTATTAAATTATCCTCATTTTCTTTTTCATATTTTGCACCCAGATTTTTTAAAGAATTTTCAATTTCATTATCGTTAAATGATGGTCCAAGATAAGAACCTCTCATGTCATCACCGTTTTTATTTACTTTTCTCTCATTTCCTAGCTCTTGATGCCAAAATGCTAAAGCTCCACCTAAAGATCCTCCTGCATCACCTGCGGCTGGTTGAAACCAAATGTTTTCAAATATATTTTTTTTCAATATTTTTCCATTTGCAACGCAATTTAAAGCAACACCTCCAGCCATACACAAATTTTTAATTTTCGTCTCTTTTGATATAGATGTAACTAATTTTAAAACAATTTCTTCAGTTACCTCTTGTATAGATGCTGCAATATCCATATGAAATTGTGTCAATAAGTCTTTATTTGGATTCCTTGGTTTTTTTCCAAATAATTTTGAGAATTTTTCATTTGTCATAGTTAGCCCCGTAACGTAATTAAAATATTTCATGTTTAACTTGAAAGAACCATCTTCTTTTAAATCAATAAGTTCTTTGATAATTAAATCTTTGTACTTAGGCTTTCCATATGGTGCTAAACCCATAACTTTGTATTCTCCGCTGTTAACTTTAAAACCTGTATAGTAAGTAAATGCAGAATAAAGCAAACCTATAGAATGCGGAAAATGAATTTCTTTTAACATATTTATTTTATTTGCTTTACCAATAGCTAAAGTTGTTGTAGCCCACTCTCCAACTCCATCAAGCGTTAGTATGACCGCCTCTTGAAATGGCGATGGATAAAATGCACTTGCTGCATGACTGAAATGATGTTCTGAAAAATGAATTTTGGTTATGTCATTAAAATTTTTGTCATGTAGTTTTAGTTTATCAAATAAGAATTTTTTTTGAAAAAGCTTCTCTCTTAACCAAATTGGCATTGACATAGAAAATGAAGCAAATCCTTTGGGTGCAAAAGCTAAATAAGACTCGAGTAATCTCTCAAATTTTAAAAAAGGTTTTTCAAAAAAAACAATATAATCTACTTCGCTCAATTTTAAATTTGAGTCATTTAAAACAAATTTAACTGCATTATAAGGATAGCTGGCATCGTGTTTTTTTCTTGAAAATCTTTCTTCCTGGGCAGCAGAAATAATTTTTCCATCAACAATCAGGGCTGCGGCGCTGTCATGATAAAATGCTGATATACCTAAAATTGATTTCACTAAAAAATCGTATAAATAAATGGAGCTACTGCTGATCCTTGACTTAGAACTATAATTATTCCAAAAAGGGCCAAAACAATTACAATTGGCATTAGCCAATACTTTTTTCTCTCTTTTAAAAAAACCCAAAATTCTTTTACAAAATCTAACATATAAACTAATTTAATATATTTCTTTTTTGAAGTAACTCAAATACAAATTTGTTTCCCTGATCTGAAAGATGTACAGCATCAAAAAAAAGATCTTTTGGTCTATTATATTCACAAAAATCACTGGTCAAATCCTCAATAGATTCATTAAGTTCTTGAAAAATTTCTTTAATTCTTTTTTGTGGTAGCAAATATTTTTGGTCACATTTTAAATGATCAATTTGATAGGCAAAAGGGAGCAAAATATATTTTGTTTTAAGATTTTTTGATCTAGATACTTTTATAATCTCATCAGTATATTTGGTAAAAATTTTCATTTTTTCTTCATTCGAATAATCGTAAAAACTAAAAAAGAAACCTCTTTTATAAGGATTTGTTATTAAAGACTTAATAAATACAAATAGTGCGGATTTATCTCTCAAAACAACATCTGTTCTCATTAAAAATTTATTTTTAACTATACGTTCTATAAAACCTTTTTCTTTTTTATTTACTATTTTTTCTATATCTGAATTATCAATTACGCCTTGACTAAAAAATGTATCATTTAGACAAATAAAAATAATTACATCTGAAATATCACTAAATTCTTTTAAATAATTTTTTAATAACTCGCCATAATTAGTAATATTCAGTCCCATAACAGAAGCATTATAAATGTTTTTGCTAACATTTTTTCTTGCAATACCAATAAAACTATCTTTTTCATCAACTCCAATACCAAAACTTACACTATCACCCAAAACTAAAATGGATTTATCGTGATCGTATTTATAATCTACATACGGTACTCTAAAACCATAATTATCAATTATTACTTTTTTTCCAAAAACTTTGGTTACTGTTTTTGCTTTATGCATAGCAATATTATTTTTTTTATAAAATAATTTACTATCAACATCTTGGGTGTAGCTTATATCTAAAATTCTAAAAGTTATTTCGAGTAAAATTAATAATGAAAATATAACAATTATATTAATAATTATTATTTTTTTCATAGAAAATTAAAATTGTCTCTTCATACTTCCAATGTTTTTTTTTCTTTTGATCCAGTAGGAATTATTTTTTGAAAATTTTGTATTTAGCAAGTCTTTTCCCATTAAACGCATAAATAGTCCTATAGGCGTTACAACAAAAAAATAAATAATAGCCATAATTATAGGTGCTATTATACGGCCAAGTAATTCTCCAAATTTTACCCAAATTAAATTTAGTGGGCTTAACAATTTAGAATTTAGCAAACCTAAAACTAAAAAAATTAATGAAATCGGAATTGACCAAATTCTTATAGGTTCATTATTTATAATGGGCCAGAAAGCTATTATAGCAAATACTATAAAAAAAAGTATACCAAAACTTTTATTGGAACTAATCTTATCCATCAGTCCCTTGATATATTATTGCTTAAAAATTTTCAAATTTATTTATGCAGCAACTTTTAGACTGTGTTTTTCCACCATACCACTTAGAAAATTCCAAAGGTACTTTGCAGTAGACAAAGCGGCTTTCTCAGCTTTCTTTTGTTCTTTTTTAGACAAACTGTCTAATAACTTTTCGCAAGCTTTTCTGTGATGTACATCTGCTGCCTTATGTGCCTCAAAAAATTCAAGTCCTTTTTTTGAACTAACACCATAATGTTTTTTTAATCCTTGTATTTTCGTCTCAGCAATTTCTGGAATTTGTCTTTCGTATGTATACAAAGACGCAAGACCTTCAGCATAAGATTTTCGCCCCTGCTTGAAAAAATTATTTATTAAATTTTTAGTAAAAATCTCCTGTTTAACTTTTTCAATTTTTTTACTGTCGGCCCCGATTGCTAAAGCAAAATTTTTCCAAAGTTTTGGGTGATCAGCATTGGGGTTTTCTTCGTCTTGCAAATTTTCCAATAAAATTTTTCTTTTTTCAATATCTTCACAAATTGAATGTGTTGCACTGATGTATCTTGGAAAAGCTTTCACATGTTGATAATATTGTTCAGCATAATCCTTTATGATCTCTCTAGTTAACGTTCCATAATTCCAAGATTTATAGAATGGGTGATTTAGTAAATGGTACTTGTCTAATTTTTTATTTAGTTTTTTTGAAAACATAATTTTCCTCCAGACCAATACTTTAAATAAAATTTAAAAATTAACAAATGAAAAAATTGTCCACAACTTTAGATTGTTGCTTCTTGTCTAATGGGTTTTTCATCTATAGGGAGGTGGACCAATGTTGCAAACAATGAAAGTGCAATAGCTAAATACCAAACAAAATCAAAATTTCCAAAAATATCATAAAATAATCCACCCAGATAAGCACCCAAAAAAGATCCAATTTGATGGTTTAAGAAAACTATGCCAAATAGCATAGATATATTCTTTGTGCCAAAGATTTGAGCAACGATTCCATTTGTTGCTGGAACTGTAGCTAACCATAAAAGTCCAAATGTAACTCCAAAAGCTAAAGCAGAAATTTGAGACGGAGGTAAAAATATAAATAATCCAATCGATATGGCTCTAAAAAAATACAAACCACTTAAAAGCTTTTTTTTGCTATACTTGTCGCCTAAGTAACCCATAATCAAAACACCGATAATATTAAAAAGGCCAATTAGTGATAAAATTGCAAATCCAGTCCAGTCTTCTAAGCCTCTATCTTGGACATATCTTGGTACATGGGTAGCGACTAAGGTAATTTGAAAACCACACACAAAAAAACCAAGTATTAATAATCTGAAACCTTTATGTTTTAAAGATTCTTTTAAAACTTCAATAGCGCTTTCCTTTTTTTCGTTATTTGTTTTTAAATTATTTATTTTTATATCGTTCTCAGGATTTTTTAGAAAAAACGCTGGAATACACATTATAATTAAAATAATCCCAAATACAGTAAATGTATTTTGCCAGCCTGTTTCGGTTATTAAATAATTTGACAAAGCTGGAAACAAAAACATTCCCAAACCTCCAAATGCAGTTACGAATCCTGCTGCTTTACTTCTGCTTTCATTAGGAAAGTGTTTGGTTGCTAAAGGAGCCAACATTGGCCCAGAACAGGCGCCTAAGCCAATTCCTACCAACATTCCAAGATTAAGTTGAAACCATAAACCTGTATTTAGATTGTTGCCAAGAGAAAAAGTTCCTATGGCGTAACATATTAAACCGAATATTACTATTTTACTTCCACCATATTGATCTGCATATCTTCCAAAGATTGGAGTGAAAATACCCCAAATTAAAGAATGCAAAGCTACTGCAAGACCAAATTCTGTATTTGAAATTCCACAATCTGCTTCAAAATTATTTGAAAATAAACCAAAAGTTTGTCTAACGCCCATTGAAACATTGACAACAAAACATGCCGCTAACAATGTTACTAATGCAAGTTTAGTTGGAAAAAATTTCTTTGTCATCTAATCTTCCTTAAAGCTTGTTTTAAGTCCAAAATCAATTCTTTTGGATCCTCTAAACCAATATGAAATCTTACTATATGGTGTTTTGTTTTAATATACTTCTTGTATACCCTTGTAATATTGTAATTTTGGTAGAGAACTAAACTTTCAAAACCACCCCAGCTCTGACCTATTCCAAATAATTTAAGTGTATCTATAAATTTTAAAATAGAGTTTGTATTTTGGCTATAAATGATGACTGAAAATAAACCAGTAGCACCGGAATAATACTTTTTCCAATTTTCATAATTTTGTGTTCCTTTTCTATGAGGATAAAGGATTTCTTTTATTTTTTTCTCTTTTTTTAAAAAATTAATAATTTTTTTTGTATTTTCCTCGTGTTTCTTAAGTCTTATATCAAGTGTACGTAATCCTCTAAGAACTAAATATGCATCATCTGGTGAAGCTCTATATCCTAAAAGCTTATTACAAAATCTAACCTTTTCGTAAACTTTTTTGTTTACTGATAAACTACCAAGCATAACATCTGAGTGACCAGAAAAATATTTTGTTCCTGAAGAAATCGACATATCAAATCCTAACTTTAAAGGTTTTATAAAGAAAGGCGTTCCCCAGGTATTATCTATTGCCGTAATTATTTTCCTCTTTTTAGCAAATTTAATAATCCTAGAAAGATCCTGAAATTCAAAAGTATTACTACCTGGATTTTCTACAAATATCATTTTTGTTTTTTTATTTATTTTGGTTTCTAGACTTTTCAAATTTTCAGGATTATAAAAATGAGTTTTAATTTTAAATTCCTTTAATAATTTAGAAGTAATCATTCGTGTGGGTGCATATACTGCATCTGTAACTATAATCTCATCGCCTGGTCGACATATACTCATTATAGCTAATGCAACAGCTCCAAATCCTGTTGAAGTTAAAAAAGTAGCATGAGCTAGTTCCAACTCAGCTATAAAGTTTTGAAGTGCAATTGTTGTTTGGCTACCTGCCCTACCGTATTCATAAAAATCAACTTTAGATCCTCTTTTTACTATTTTTTCTTTATCTAAAAGTTCCCGCATGGTTTTGAAAAATACTGTTGAGTTTCTAACTACTGCAGGGTTCGCAGATCTTGCTATTTTATCTTGAGCAAGATGTTTAAGTTTTGTTATATCAGAATATTTCATTTATATATTTTCGCACCCAGTTACCCATAAATCATATACGGGGTGATCAAAAGGTCTTAGTGTTGGGCTTGATGAAAAAGTCCATCCATTGAAAACGAAAACTTTTTCATCTCTTTTATCAGAAAGATCTTTTACTTGTAAATAAGCCACAACACCAGAGTTGTTTTCTTGTAAAGATTTTTTACAATTTTTTGGTAAAATCTCCAAATAACCAAATCTCTTTTTTTTCCCAATTAGAATATTAATATCTGATGTTTTTGCAGTTATCTTGTCTAAAGCCCTCAACTTTACAATAATTTCTTTAGTTTGAAGTTTTTTCTTTTGTTTGGATTTTATTTTTGATATTTCTTGATCTTGTTCGACTTCTAAAGATTCTTCTTCTTCAAATGTTGGTTGTATATCATTTAAACTTATGTTCTCCTGTGCGCTAACATAAATAATTTTAAATAAAAATAAAAAAAATAATAAAAAATTAAGGTTTCCAGTTTTCATATTTCTTAAAATCCTTAGTTTTTTTGCTAATTTTATTTGGCTTATATGATTCTTTTGTACCGGTTTTATTTTCTTTATGGGGTTTTTGCCAAGAATATTTTATTTTATTATAATCATTTGGAACATTATTGGTTGTATGATGAATCCAAGAAAACCAATCTGATGTAATTTTAGAGGCGTTTATTTCTCCTTTATAAATCACCCATCTTTTTCCCCTTTTGTTTTGATAGTATTTGTTACCAAACTCATCTTTTCCAATCAATTTTCCAAAAAAAATTGTGTACAAAAAAGTTCCCAGAGTCTGTGAGTTCCACCATGTAAAAATTTGTTTTATCATTTTTTTAATTATTTTAAATCCACACAATTAATACTTGTATAATAATAACATAGACACATTAAAATTATCGTATATATCTAAAAAATACTCACTTTCAACAAACATTAAGGATAAATTATGTCGAAATTTTTAGTAGAAACTCACTATACGTGCACATTTAAAATCGTTCATGAACTTGATGAACTCAATGAAAAGTCTCTATCAGATATTGATAATAGACAAGATGGGAAGGTAGAGATAATAGATGTAACGGTAAATAATAGAAAAACTAAAAAAGCTGGAGTTGAGAAAAAAGTTGAAAAATTTGAGCTTAAAGAAAATATAAAAATTGACCATAAATCAGACCTAAAAAAAGTCGGTACTATAAAATCTGAAATTATCAGTAAAAATATACCTACCAACAAAAATTATAAAATTAAAAATGTTGGCAAAAGGTTTCAAATGCCGGATAGAAGAAAAGGTTATATTCAAAAAGCTACAGTGGGAGATCATAAAGTATATTTACACACTGGAGAATACGATGACGGTAAAATAGGAGAAATTTTTATTGATACCAATAAGGAAGGGGAATTGGTGAAAGCTTTAATGAATAATTTTGCAATCGCTATCTCTTTAGGATTACAATACGGAGTTCCGCTTGAGGAATACGTAGACGCTTTTATAGACACAAAATTTGAACCGTCGGGTAGAGTTCATGGAAATGATAGGATTTTAAGTGCTACATCAATATTAGATTATATATTTAGAGAATTAGCCATTTCTTATTTAGATAAAGAAGAGTTAGCTCATACACCTAGTATAAGGAATTCTGTTGGAGATAAAGAGCTTAACAAAGACGATCAATTTTTAAAAATTGTCAAAAATATAACTAGTAAAGGTTTCATAAGAAGCAATTATGAGGAAAAACTAGTTGATTTAAGTGATGTTAGAATAAATTTAAAAAGCAAAAGTTAAATATTTTTTTTAACTGTCTTAATATTTAGTTCTTTTAATTGTTTTTCTCCTACCTCTGATGGGGCATTCATTAGTAGATCTTCTGCATTTTGGTTTAATGGAAATAAAGTAACTTCTCTTATATTTTTCTTATCAGCCAGAAGCATAACTATTCTGTCTATACCCGGTGCCATACCACCGTGTGGTGGTGCTCCGTATGAAAGAGCCTTTATCATTCCAGAAAAGTTTTTATCAACCATTTCTTTTGAATATCCGACTTTGCTGAAAACTTTATACAAATATTCAGGTATATGGTTCCTAATTGCCCCGGATGACAACTCATAACCATTACATACAAGATCATATTGATTAGCTAAAATTTCTAAAGGATCAGACTTATCAAAATTTTTCATGTCAATTTGCGGCATAGAGAAAGGATTGTGACTGAAGTCTATTTTCTTCTCTTTCTCATCATATTGATACATAGGGAAATCTACAATCCAACAAAAACTAAATTTTGATTTATCAATAAGCTTAAGTTGCTCTGCAATTTTTTGTCTTGCAATTCCTGCAAATCTATTAGCTTCCGAGACTTGATTGCATACAAAAAAGATTGAGTCTTTTTCTGATACATTACAAATTTTCATTATATCTGTAATAGCTTTTTCAGAAAAAAACTTGGAAATAGGACCTTTGCCTATAACTTTATTCTTATTTTTTTCGAATGTTATATAAGCTAGCCCGCTCGCACCTTCTGTTATTGCCCAATTATTTAAATTATCAAAAAAACTTCTAGGTTGGGAAATGGTGTTTTTTACAGGTATGGCTTTTACTATACCCTTTTTTCCAATTATTTCTTTGAAAATTTTGAGTTTAACTTCATTTGAATTAAAAATATTTGTTACATTAACTAATTCAATGGGATTTCTAAGATCTGGTTTATCTGTTCCATATTTATCTAATGAATCTTTATATTTAATTCTGGGAAAAGGATGTTTGTTTACTTTTTTCCCTTTTCCAAACTTTGAAAAAATATCATAGAACAATGGCTCAACCATTTTAAATACATCATCTTGCTCAACAAATGACATTTCTAAATCTAATTGGTAGTGTTCACCAGGACTTCTATCTGCTCTACCATCTTCGTCTCTAAAACATGGCGCAATTTGAAAATATTTATCAAAACCGGCTATCATAATCATTTGTTTAAATTGCTGTGGCGCTTGAGGTAGTGCATAAAATTTTCCTGCATGAAGACGACTGGGAACTAAAAAATCTCTTGCACCCTCGGGGCTTGATGCGGTTAAAATTGGAGTTTGAAATTCTAGGAAATTATTTTTAATCATTTCAGATCTTATAAAAGAAATAACCTCTGAACGAAGTTTAATATTACTATGCATCTCCTCTCTTCTTAAATCAATAAATCTATATTTTAATCTTATGTCCTCTGGATATTCCTGTTCTCCAAAAACTGGCATTGGTAATTCTTTTGCCTCTGATAAAACTTTAATCTCTAAAATTTTTACTTCTATTAAACCGGTTTTGAGCTCTTTATTTTGTGTATCTGAAGATCTTTTAACCACCGATCCATTAATCAAAATAACAGACTCAGGTTTTAATTTTTCTAAAATTTTAAAGTTCTTGTCTTGATTTTCAATAACGCACTGTGTGATTCCAAAATGATCTCTTAAATCAACAAAAAGTAAATTACCATGGTCTCTTTTTCTGTGGACCCAGCCAGATATTCTAACTTTTTTACCAACCTCTTTTTCTCCCAATTCTGAACAGTTGTGACTTCTATATTTATTCATAAATATTTATTGTTTCAATTTTTTTAAAACATCTTTAATTAAATTTAAAGTTATAGGTTTTGCCTTTGCTAATGACAGACTATCAATAGAATTTGTGAACAAATTTATCTTTTCATATGATCTGTCAATATTGTTTAAAATATAATCAATATTTTTTTTACTAACTTCAATTTGTTTGTCAGAAAAATTTTTAGTCAAAATAACCCTTAGCAAATCATCTGTTGGTAAATCAATACCAATATCAATAAAACTTGTAAATCTTGAATTTAAATCTTTTAAATTTATTTTAAACTTTTTTAAGGAAATTGGCGAACTTATAATTAAATATTTGTTATCCTGGACAGCCATGTTGATTATAGTGTAAAGAAGTTCTTCATCGATATTGTTGTCAAAATCCTCTATGATCAAACATTCTTTGGTTTTATATAAATCTAAAATTTTTTGATCGATTTTTTTAGCAGAAATAAGAATACATTGGATCTTGCTCATTAAGATATTAGCAAGATAAGTTTTTCCACAACCTTTTGCTCCAAAAATATTAACAAACCTACTTGACCAGCGCGGCCAACTTTCTATTAGTTTAAAAGCATTAAAATTATTTTTTGAAACATAAAAATCTTGACTTAAATAATTTTTTTTAAACGGGAAATTGAATATTAATTGTTGTGACATTTTAAGTGTTCAAATATAAATTCCATTCATCATTTGATATTTTAAACTGAAATCCATTTTCATTAAATCTTTCTTGTAAAACTCTTATCTTTCCAAAAAACTTTATTTTAATTTTAACAGACTTATTATCTAGTTCCTCAATAGTATAACTTTCTATTAAACTTATTTTTTTAATTTTTTCTATTGTTTCCGTTAATGAATTACTATCTTTGATTTTGCTATTTAAAGTTAAATAAGATGGAGCAGAAATATCGATTAAATTTTCTTCTTTCCAAAGCTCGTTAATATAATATTTTAAATTAAGTATAATATCGTTAACCACTTCTTTATTATCTAAGTTTTCCAATTCAAAATCTATTTTTTTAACTTTTTTAAAGCCTGAAAGATTTGTTTTTAAAAATACATTTAACTTCTTTTCATCATATCTAAGAATTAAAATGCTGCTATTTTTAATTTCATAATTATCAACAAGTCTTGATAAATTACTTTCTTCAATATTATCAAGATTATTTTTTATATAATCAATATCATCTAAATTCTCTACCGGTAAAATAAAATTTATATTGTCTAAATCATTTTCTTCTTTCTCATTCCATTGTTCAAAAAATTTATTTTTAGAGAATATTTGAAGATTTGATTCCTTAATTAATATTGGATAAATTAATATGTTAAGTTTCTTAACCTGAGAGTATGATACATTTTTATTTTGTAAAAATCTTTCAACTGACTTTCTATTAAAAGTTATACCCAATTTAAGATTATATTTATTATCAGAAACTTTTTCCTCAAGAATCTTATAACTTGAAACGAAAGTGCTAATTTTTTTTAGATCAGTACTTAAAAGCTCTTTTTGATCTTTTTTTCTGATTATCCCAGTTATTAACTTTTGAAATCCTTTTTTAAATGCAACTCTCAAGTACTTATCTCTGTTATTATTACCATCTAGCTCACCAATAACCTCGATATTATCAACAGTAAAAACTCCTGTAGCTCCAAAAACATTTTGAGTTTTTGGAAAAAACAATATTATTAAAGAAAAAATAATAATTTTTTTCATAAACTATCTAATTATCATTTTATTAATGAAAAAAACAAAAAATAGTTATAAAAAAAGCGGTGTAAATATTGAAACTGCCGACAAATTTACTGATTATATTAGAAAAAGCTCAAGGCTTGCCTTCAAAAAAAAATTAAACAAAGTAAGCAAAAACAACATTGGTAACTTTGCCTCCACATTTGATATAAGCTCTGAAAAAATAAAAGATCCTTTGATAGTCAGTAGTACAGATGGTGTTGGAACAAAACTAGAGGTAGCTAACACTTTAAAAAAATTTGATACAATTGGAATAGATCTTGTGGCGATGTGTGTTAACGATTTAGTTGTTCAAGGCGCAAAGCCTTTATTTTTTTTAGATTACATAGCCACAGGAAAATTAAATCTTCCTAAAATGAAAAAGATTGTGAAAGGTATTATAAGGGGATGTAAAATTGCTAATTGTATTTTAGTTGGCGGAGAAACAGCAGAGATGCCTGGTACTTATGAAAAAAATAAATTCGACTTAGCTGGATTCTCGGTTGGTATTATTTCAAAAAAAAAAATGACTAACAGGAATAAAGTAAAAACGAATGATTTAATCTTAGCTATTCCATCCAGTGGATTACATTCAAACGGTTATTCATTAGTAAGGAAATTAATAAAAAATAAAAAAATTGATGGTTTTTTAAAAAAACAATTGTTAATTCCAACAAAAATTTATACTAAAGAAATTCTCGCGCTATATAATAAAAACTTAATAAAATCCTCAGCCAATATTACTGGCGGTGGTATCACGGGAAATTTAATTAGATCAATACCCAAGGGTTTAACCGCCAATATAGATTTATCCAAAATAAAGGTGTCAAAAATCTTTAAGTGGATTAAGAAGAAAAATATAAATGATAACGAAATGTTGAGAACTTTTAACTGTAGTGTTGGTTTCTGTTTAATAGTAGATAAAAATAAATGCTATAAAATAAAAAATTTTTTTAAAAAGAATTATAAACCATACGAAATTGGTTACGTATCAAAATCTTCTAAAAGAATTAATTTACTTAATAAGATCAAATGGTAAAAAAAAGTGCTTGTATCTTTATATCTGGTTCAGGAACTAATCTTAGGTCAATAATTAAAAGTTCAAGGGATTACAATTTTCCTATAAATGTACGTTTGGTTATATCAAACAAAAAAAGTGCTGGTGGAATTTGCTTTGCTAAAAAATTCTCTATTCCTTACTTGGTTTTAAATTTTAAAAAGCAAAAATTTGAAAAAATAGCTATAAAAGAATTAATAAGCAGAAAAATTAAGCTTGTTTGTTTGGCTGGTTTTATGAGTATTCTTTCAAAAAATTTTGTACGAAATTTTAAGGGTAAAATAATTAATATACACCCATCACTTCTACCAAAATATAAGGGATTAAATACTTTTGCTCGTGTTTTAAATGATAAAGAAAAAATTACTGGTTGCACGGTTCATTTTGTTGATGAAAAACTAGATAATGGAAGAACAATTATCAAGAAAAGAGTTTTGATTAAAAAAAATGACAACACTCAGATCCTTAAAAAACGGGTCCAATTAGAGGAATATAAAGCTTACTCTATGGCAATCAGAAAAATTTATATTATTAACTAGTTTTTAAAAAAAAATTCAATTTCTTTTTTAGCGTTATCAATTGAATCTGAGCCATGAACAGAATTTTTATCTATTGAAATACCAAACTCTTTTCTAATTGTACCATTTTCTGCGTTTTTTGGGTCTGTAGCTCCCATTATTTTTCTATTTTCTTCAATGGCATTTTCTCCTTCTAAAATCATAACTACAATTGGTCCTGAGGACAGATAATTGCATAATCTTTCGTAAAAAGGCTTGGTTTGGTGTACTTTATAAAACTCAGCTGCTTCATCTTTGTTAATTTGAATTTTTTTTTGTTTTTTTATTTGCAGATTATTTTGAGAAAACTTTTCCTTTATTTTTTCTACTAAATTTCTTTCTACTGCATCGGGTTTAATGATTGATAATGTCTGTTGGATCATTGGTATTATTCGTAATATTTTTTAACTAAATCATTCAACAATCTAACACCAAACCCTGTTGCACCGCCAGAATTTAGACTTGCAGCCTTTTTAGAAAAAGCCATCCCAGCTATATCTAAATGTGCCCATGGAGTATTTTTGATTATAAATCTTTGTAAAAATTGTGCTGCTGTAATAGAACCTGCTCCTCCAGCATAATTAATATTTTGTACATCGGCATATGCTGAGTTCATTAACCTATCATAATTTTTGTGAAGAGGAAGTCTCCAAACCTTCTCATTTATATCATTTCCAATTTCATGAAGTTCTTTTGATATTTTGTCGTTGTTTGAAAATAATCCAGCATACTCTTCTCCTAGAGCCATTATAATAGCTCCGGTTAAAGTCGCTAGATCGATAATAAATTTTGGATTAAATTTTTTTTCTGTGTAAGTTAAAGCATCAGCTAATACTAATCTTCCTTCTGCATCAGTATTAAGCACTTCAATTGTTTTGCCAGAATAAGATTTAACTATATCACCCGGTCTTTGTGCATTACCATCTGGCATGTTCTCAACTAAACCAACAACTCCAATAGCATTAACTTTTGCCTTTCTTAATGCTAATGATTTCATCAAACCAACTACAACTGCGGATCCGCCCATGTCGTATTTCATTTCTTCCATAAATCTAGCTGGTTTTAGAGATATACCTCCAGTGTCAAAACAAACTCCTTTGCCAACAAAAGCGAGGGGCTTACCGAAATTTGATTTTGCTCCGTTCCATTTTATTATAACCATAAAAGAATCGTTTTCACTTCCTTGACCAACCCCGAGTAAAGAATTCATTCCAAGTTTTTTCATTTGCTTTTCATTTAAAATTTCAACTTTTAATCCTAGTCTTCTTAATTTAGAAATTTCTTCAGTATACTTTTTTGGATTTAAAACATTTGGTGGTTCAGATACAAGATCTCTTGCTAAAAATACGCCCTCTTTTACTGAGGAATAATTTTTGTATTTTGATTTTAAAAATTTTTCATTCTTTACAGAGAAATCAATAGATTGTTCAAAGTCGTTCTTTTTTGATTTATACTTATTAAAAGTGTAACTTTTAAGTTCAAAACCATATGCGAACTCAGTTATAATTTCATCAGAAACAGAATTCGCAAGAATATTTATATTTTTAATATTTTTATCAAGTTTTAAATTTACTTTTAATGATGCTCCAAGATTATTGACTTCATAAGTATCTAAATCATTTTTAGTTACTATTAAAAAACATTTTTGACTTTCTGATATATCAAATGAATAAATTTGCTTTTTGTTATCTTTTGTTTGTTTTTTTAAAAAAGAGTTTATTTTTGATGCTATTGATTGAGGTACA
>CETH01131779.1_pt1 | contig 19968 bp, 24 predicted proteins | sample 361461 | NCBI WGS metagenome assembly CETH01 (sample SAMEA2622695, study PRJEB7988) | marine metagenome | isolation source: saline water (ENVO:00002010), including
AAATACTAAAAAACCCCAAAGAGTATCTCTACTACAATGAGGTTTAAATCAAAGTTGTTTAATAATTTTTAAACTTATATTACGCTAATGCTACTGCAGCAGGTCCAAACCACTCAATAATAACAACAACTTTTGGCGTTCCAGTCATAGCTGACATGTCTTCTTTTGCAGCTAATTGGAAATAAGACACGCTTGTACCTCGATCAATTGCTGCAAGAGTACCCATGTTAATGTTGTCATTAAGCGCATCACCAGATCCTAAATTTAGGTCGGAATCAGGAAGTGATTTATTACCTGATTCATCAGCACCTACGATTTCTGTTCCTGCACTTGCAGCATCTACAGCAACATCAGCAGTATGTATTTCAAGTGCAACAGATGCATCTGCTGATGTTGCAAGCTCAGTACCAATAATGTGTGCATTTGTAACTCTTGCTTGTGCAGGAATATACATACCAACACGAGCTGCAACATCATTATCATCAACTGCAGAAATACTTAGTTCTTCTACCCATCTGTGAAAACCAACTTCACCTGCTGTATCTGAATGTTCAAAACCTTTACCTGAAAGTTGTACTAGACCTTTTGAGTTTGATAATTGTACTTTTGGCATTTTATATCTCCTTTTTCTTTCTTTATTGTTTTAAGTTATTATACCAATGAGAGTTGTGAAGACTCATATAAATAAGTCTTGCGTGGGTTTCTTTCGCTTCTCACTTCGAAATACCCTTTACGATTAACTGCGATAACTGTTCCACGCTTGCCAGATGGCATCATCACTAATGAACCAACCTCTACAACACGTGGTGCCGGTGCAACAGCTTGAACTGCTACTTGCTCTACAACAGGCTCAACAACCGGTTCAATAACTGGCGCAGGCTCTGGTGCAGGTGGCGGCGGCGGAGGCAACTCTTCTTGAACTGGCGCTGGAGCAACCTTTTCTACTGCTTTTTTAGGTGCAGCCTTCTTAGGCTCCTCAACCTTAGGCTCAATAACTTCTTTCTTAGGAGATTCTACTACTGCTTCTTCTTTTTTCTTTGCTGTAGACTTTCTTCCTCTACTTGTTGCCATAACTTCCTCCTTTTAGGATAAACTTGTCCGCATGATTCCGATGCACTGGCGGGGTCAGCTGTTATGTTTGCACCGGGCCTAAAACTATATATTACAAAAAAGGTGCATTTTTTACGTGCACCTTAATTTATTTAACGTTAAATATCTATAATAGTCTGATATTACTCAGAATCACCCGCAGGTTGAGTGTCAACGTCATCTTCAGCATCAACTTCCTCTGCTACTTCTTCACTGCTCTCTTCTGCTACTTCTTCATCTTGTAGACTTACAGCTGCTTCAGCCTCATCACCGCTCGCATCGGCAGCTGCAGCTTCTGCTGCTTGTCTATCTTGCTCCTCACGTGGAACTAATCTATCAATTGCCTCTTGCAATGTTGCTGCATCTTGCAATGAAAAAGCGCCACGACGTTGTGCTACTTGTACTGCTGATAGTAAAACGTTAACTGATTGTACTTGTTCTGGTGTTAATTGCATTTATTAATCCTTTCATTTAATTAAACATTTTTTATTCGCGATTAAATGCAGGTATAATATATACACCAAAAGTCAAATGTACACCTTTTAAATTAAAAAAAATTAAAATATTTTATTAATAGTTGTAACGTCTTCTGCGAGCTTCTGCTAGTCTTCTTTGACGTCTTCTACGTGCCTCAGCAAGTCTTTGACGTCTTTCAAATGCAGTATATTCCTCACGAATAATTCTATTTAGATATTCAGCTGTAATTCTTACTGGGTTTCCACGTGTGCCTTCAGATAATCTTTTACGATTATTAAACTTTGACATTTCTTCTTTAATAAGTCTTCTTAACATTCTTGAAGTAAGTTTCATTTAAATCTCCTTAAAATACTATTAATAACTATTATTTCTCTTTGCTTTTATTTATTTCTTGTTCTAAAATTGTTAATTTTGTATCTATTTTTGCCAAACAAACTTTTATTTCCTGTACAGAATTAAGTAGCTCTTGCATAAAAGTATCAGTTTGTTTTGCTCTAGATTCTAAGGAAACAACTCTTGCTTTTAAATCTGCCATTTCTTGCGCAGTTTGCTTCGAATCTTTATGCCAAGAATAAAATAAACCTAAAACTGACAGTACAGTACCTACAGACAATATTACATTTGGTTCCATTTGATTCTCCTATTATGTTTAATCTAAATATGATATTCGTTAGCTAATTTGCAATTGAATATACTAATATTCCTAAGCCGGCACCACCTGCTGCAGATAATGCTGACCAGATGTATTTAGCAGTAATTTCACTAGATACTTTACCTTCAAGTTCTTTCTTTTCTAGTTTTAATACATCATTTGAATCAGAAACCTGCTTGACTCTTGCATCACAATCATCTTGACATTGTGTTAATTTTTTATCGTATTCTTTTTTAACTTGCTTAAATAATATATCACAGCTTGAATTACAGCCTATAAGTGCGTCATTAAGTCTTTTGATATCTTTATATTTAATCAAATAAGCTCTATAGGGTATAGTTTCTCCTGCAAACATGAATTTTGCTTGAACTTCAAGTGGGCCTATTACTAGTTTAATATCTTTATTTACTGTAACTTTGTCACTTATTTCAATTTCTTCTGTACTTAACTTAAAAGAAGGTATTTCAGGAAGCTGAGCATTAACTACATTCAAGCTGAATAGTAGAAAGTTTATACTTAATATTATATTTTTTATATATTTCATTGACAAATTCCTCTTGCAACACAAATAGCACAATGCAACTCTGGCTCAAATTCACAATCTTGCAAAGCTTTTTCAACTCTTCCTGCACAATTTGCATTTAAATCTAAACGTAAATTTTTTAATGCATCCATTTTTTCATCTTGACATCTTATTCTTTCATCAGCTAATTGTTTTGTTAAAGCATCGTTGTCTTTTATTATATCCTCACAAACAATTTCTTTAACACAAGGCTCTACAGATTTAACACCTGCGAAAAATCCAAAAACACCAATTAAGATGCAAATAAACACTTGTTGTATCGTTTTATCTTTAACAAATTCTAAAACTTCTTTTATATTTATAGACATTTTTTTAACTCCTAGGTTAAATTAATTATAAATTATACTCACTATTATTATAATTAATAGGATTTTTTAAAACAAAAGGAGTTTTTTTATGAAAATTAAATCACTATTACTTGCATTATTAATTGCAATCACATCATTGTTCGGCGCTTGTGAAGATGACGAACAAGAAGTAGATGAACCTGTTGCCGGTGAGCAAATGGTTGATATGGGTTCAGACTGTTCGGAAGTTGAGGAAGATGTTACCGAGGAAGAGGAAGAAGTAGCAGCTGGTGAGGAAGAAGTTGTAGAAGAGGAAACTGAGGAAGAAGAACTTCCTGTTGAAGAGGAGGAGGAAGTTGTTGAGGAAGAAGCTGAGGAGAGTCAGGAAGAGGAAGCTTCTGAAGAAGAGACTGAGGTTGAGGAAGTAGAAGAAACCGAAGAAGAGAGTTCTGAAGAGAGTGATGAGGGTGAAGAATCAACTGAGGGATAAATAATATTCCTTTTGCTTTCGATTTAACTTTTTGAAAGCATATTCTTCTTTAGAGGCGATGGAGCGATTCATCGCCTTTTTTGTATATACAATTCGACAGGGTCTTCTTCCTCGTGTATACTTCGCACCTCCTTTGATCTCTCCATTATGCTGTTTTAATCTTCTTACAAGATTTGTAGTTATACCGCAATAATAAGAATCGTCAGCACAGATTAAAACGTACATATACCACATTGTACTCTCCTACGTTTCCTTCTCGCTAAAGAAAGTGTGAAAATCTAGCAAGTCAAACGGCATTACGACACTTCTTATATACTGACACACTTGTTCTTCGTTTATAACATATAAGACGCAGCGATAGGACCAATACAAATTTATATATTACTTAATATAATTTTAAAAAATCAAGTATTTCCATTGCAGCTTGTGGATTATATAAGTCTTTAAATATGTTTAAATATGTACCAACGTGAACAATACTATTGTCAGAACCTGACTCAAAACTAAAATTAAGACTTTGCTCAGGCTCATTTGGATGCACTGAAGATGAACCTTTATCAGTAATATTTTTTATTCCTGCTAAATTTAAATATAAACTAAAGTAATAACCAGAGCTATTTTCATTATTAAAATCAATAATCTCTGTAATATGTGATAAACTTTGTGTAAAGTAATATAGCATATGAAAAGCTGTAATGTTTTCTGGTACTATAGCATCCATATCTTTTAAGTCTTTAAGACTTGTTTTTATTACATTAAAAATATCTTTTATAATAACAGACCCTTTTACAGTCATAAATTCTCTTATTGCAGTATCAAAACCTTTTTTATTGTTTCTTTTAGTATATTCATGAATATATGCAACAATTAAACCAAAGTACTCAGGATTTAAGTTAACCTTATCATTTGAGTAAATGCTAGTATGACCAATTAATTTTTCATAATTTAAATATCTTTTTATTAATTCTTCAAGAGAAAGATCTTTATGTTCTTCTTGCGTTAAAGCCCAACCAAAAGCTTCAATCATTTCAAGATACTTTCTTCTAATATCATTTGCTGACTTTAGTTTATTAAAGTTTTTGTTTTTTGCATCAGCATTACCAAATGTTTTTCTAATTTCTTCTGGTTTAAATTTATGAGCGCATATAAACAAAAACTTGGAAAATATTTCGGTTGCATCACTTATAAGTTTACTTCTACTATAGTTATTTTTACCATCTTTTTGGATTACAATATGCGAATCACCGCCAGAAATACTCTCACCACCAGGATCTTTAAGTGATGTTTTTGTATGCATATCACTTAACTTAAATATATGAAAATATTTATAGTCTGTTGCAAACTGTGCTTGAGTTGGCTGACCGTGTGAAATTAAGGACTGCGCATTTTCTCTTGTAAGAGGATATCCATATATTCCGTGAGGAGTATCATAAGATACATTAGGATTAACAGTTAAACTTGGAGTATTTTCATCCCAAGGATTAACAAAAGTTATAAAAGTTGAAGGTCCAGCATTCTTGACAAGATCACTTTTAATACGATCAGGGTCTGTTATAGCTTTCTTTCTACTACTAATTGATGTTGCACTTTGGTGCTTAGCACCCATATTTTCTATTTCAGTACTAGTTAAAACTTTACCAGCTTCATTTAGAAAATTATTCCAATTATTATAAATATTTCTATATTCTTTTAGTAACATTTTTTTCCTTAGTGTAAATAATTTGCATATTCTATAAATAATTCTTCCAACTCTTTTTTGCTAAGTTGTGCAAATATATTGTTATACGTTCCAAGATTTTTAACAGAACTATGCGGGCCAAAATTAATTGCAAAAGCTTGCTCTGATTGTTTGTCGTGTATTGTTCCAGAACCTGCGTCTGTAATTGAATCAATACCTATTGAATGAAGTAAAAGTGACCTTCTAACAGGATCGTTTCTTCTGCCAGCAGTTTTTTTTGGATTAGGAGTAATATAAGATAAAATTTCTGCTATTCTATAAATGTTTTTTAAATAAAACATTTTATTATCTTTTGCTTTAGGATTGTAATCAGTACTTCTTCTAGATGTATAATATTGATTTACTTTTTTTGAAAGAAAATCGGCAATACTAGTTGTAAACTCTCTAAGTGAAAGCTCTTTAGTATCAATACACAGCTTTTTATAAGCAGCTTCTATAGCAGTTGCAATATGTGAAGGTCGATGACCAGATCTATAAAGAATAGAAATATAATTACTTGTATTAATCTTATTATATTTACTTTTAATACTATAAGGTAATCTATTTAATTTGTTTGTAATATAGCTTGCTCTGTTTGGCAATGACATTAATGACACTCTAACCATTTCTTGTATATCTTCAAAATACTGATCAGTATCATTAGAATATTTATTTGATGTTTTATCTGGGTTTAAAACTGCTTTATTAGGAGAGTCAATTTGAATAATATGAAAATAAGGTCTATCCATTGCAAAATCAACGTATCCTAATCTTTGTTTTAGAAATAAGTCAGTTAAATTCTTTTTTGTCAATAGATAAGTGTATATTCCGTGAGGAGTTGCATACATTGAAAAAGGATTGATACTAACATCTGGAACTTGTCCTTTATAACCTTTGACAAAAGATATGTAATAATTAGCACCAAATTTGTCTGATAGATCTTTTGCAATTTCTTCAGGTGATAAATCTGTTTTATCGTTACTTTGAGGAGTTGACAACTGACTTTGTAATTTTGAATCAATTCTGTCAGGAGGATACATTATTCCTCTTTGTGCTTCAAGAATTAACTTTATATAATCTTTTAACATCTTAACTCTTTTTTACTTTATAATACTTTTCTTTAGATATTGTCGGACTAAAAAATGCTAATCTATTACCTTCAGGATCTATTATATGAAAAGAAGCATCACCCCAAGGATTTTCTACTAACTCTCCAATTTGTATATTTTTTGTTTGCATTTTATCATAAAACTTATATACATCTTTTACTTTAACTGATAATGATACATTTCCATGGAAGTTTTTATTTGAGTAATTTCTACTTCCTTTTGAAAATAATTCAATAAGATTACCGCCTAAATTAATTTGAGTACCATCACCATCAGAATATCGCCAATATCTTACAACAGGAAACTCTAGTATTTTATTATAAAATCTAACCATCTCTTGCATATTTTTAACATAGATATGAACTCGCACTTCTTTTGAATAAGCACGCCAGCTATCACCTAAAATAATACCTTCTTCTTCTTTAGCACTAGCTCTTTCTGAATTGGAGGGTGCTGTCTTTGCTGCATTAAAACTTTTCTTATCTTGTTTTTTACTTTGATATTGACTTAAAAAAGGCATAATTAACTTTCTTTCTTTTCTCCACCTAAAGGATATTTTCTCCAAGCAAACTTTTCTCGTCTTTCAAGATAATCCTCAAAATCATCGCAGTTCCACGCTTCTTGCTCAAACCTTATGGAAAGGTAGGATTCACGTGAAAACCCTTTTCTGCTTAAAACTGCAGCCCACAGATAATCAAATAAATATATTAATAGAAAACCAATGAACCAAAGCTCTCTATATTGCAAATAGTGAATTGCTTCGTGTCTCTTTGTTTTCTCAGATAACTCTCCACGACAAAAAACCCACGGGCCTAATGTTATTGCCCATATATCGATAGGCGCTAACTTGCTTAATACTACAGGTAATTTACTGTTTTCATAAAACTTTGGATATTTCATAATACTCACTAAACTTTAAAAATTGCCTGATTCATCGTCCATGTCTAAATCAAAATAATGACCATGTATGTCTTCTTGCGTATTCTCTTCACTCATTTGCGCTTCTAATTCTCTTTGACCAGCAGCAATTTCAGCATCTGAATACTGAGAAACATCACCACCTGTCCTTAATAATTCTGCGACTTCGACCTCAACTGAAACTGGGATGAAATCTTCGGACTCCACAGGATCTTCGCTATCAAATGGTGGCTCTCCATCAATAGGCTCATCAATACCATTTAAACTATCACGATCATCGACACCTTGAGAAACATCGTCAAAATAGTCACCTTCGCTATCATCTTCGCTATCAGATTGTCCAGTAGGTCTTGAATCATCATCAGGACTAAATCCCGAATCTAAATCTGGATCTAATGAATCTTCATTTAGAAACCTTCTCCAAGTTTCCATAATAAGTTTTGTATTGTTTTTCATTTTCTTTCCTCATTAAACTATTATTATATATCTAATTATTCTTCAATATAAAGATTTAAAGATTTAAGCTTTGTTATTACATCTAAACTTTCTTTATAATACGCTTTAGACAAAGGTGAATTTAACCAGTCATCTGATATTTCTTCAACACTTTTGCCTTTTTTAATTAAATTTGCAAATGTTGAATGTTGATTTATATCATCACTTGATTTGTTAGGAGAATATTGTGTTATCGGGTAATCATTTTCATCTTTGTCTGTATTGTAATATATGCTGTAAGATGTTTCTAAATTTTCATCATATTCTATACCTAAATGACCAGGTAACTTACTACTATTTAAACCAAGACTATTAGCATCTGGATCTAAGCTAGAACCTAACTCTCCAAAATCCATCTGTACTTTTATTACATCAGATCTGCTTTGATATTTTTCCCATACACCTTCAGCATCTCCAGATACTTGATTTCTATCAGACATAAGTGCACCACCTTTAATATTTGATATATATTCTAAACAAACATCATATAAAAGTGGTCCCCACGTTTCAGACGTAGATGCATATGATACTTGCCATACTGATCGGCTATTAGCCACTACAGACTCATCATAACCTGCATATTCACTTACATCATCACACTCAATAGTACCTCTAATTCCATCAAAATCTAGATATTTTATTTCAACCCTGTCAACCTTATCAATAAGTTGAATTCTACCTTTTTTTTCTTTTGATTCATTATAAAAATAAAGAGTTTGAATTGATTCAAAAATTCTATCAATCGTGCTCTCGTTTAAAAAACGACGCCAAGTCTCAACAAGTATTTTTGTATTTTTTCTCATTTAATTGCCTAATATTATATAGGGTAATTATAACAAACTTTCTGATTTTAAATACAAAAAAACCAGCACGAAGCTGGTTTAATGTCACCCTAAGGTGTTACATCCTCAAACTTTATCTTAGATAATGTTCATATCGAGGCAAGTAACTGTACCGTAGAAGTCAGCTCGAACCATCTTCTTGCCGTAGCGAGTCATAACACCCTTACGTGGTGTGAAGTCCTCTGGCTGGAAGATTGTAGGAGTAACGATGAGTGGTACATATGGAGCGTAAACGAAACCAGTCTCTAGGTAGCTTCCGCCTTTGTAACCAACAAGGATCTTGTTGCGTGGGAAGTATGGGTCTTTGTAAACTGTGAAACGGTTTGAAAGAGTACCAACCTTCTCTGCACCCATTGTAAATGGAGTACCAACTTGTCCGTCACCGTCAAGGCTATAGCTTGGGCGGTAAAGTACAGATGCTTCAAGAATAGTTGCAACGTCAGGAGAAACTACGATGAAGTTCGCAGAACCACGTAGAGTCTTACGGTGAATCTCATTAGCAACGTCAATAACTGTCTCAGTTAGAGTCTCATACCACTCACGAACTGTACCAGTGAAAGCTGGCCCAGGAGTAAGTGAAGATGTGCGAGCAACTTCAGAACCAGTTTTCTTGTTTACGAATTTACCAGGTGAACGACTCCAGAAGAAGTTTGCACCTTGCGCACCAGTTAGAAGATCACCAAGAATTTCGCGGTCGATCTCAAGAGCGATTTGCTCAGAAAGAATTTGAGTAAGCTCAACCTCTGCATCCATTGAGTGGTATGCGTTAAGGTCTTGTGCAAGCTCAGGACTCCAACGTGCACGTAACTTACGTGTTTGTGCTGTTACAGGAATAGAGTTGATCTTAATGTCAATCTCTGGAATATCCAATGCAGTTGCTTGGAGACCTTCCATTGAAGGATCAACATCAACTTCACCTACACTACTAGCAAGTGCTTCAGCATTGTCTTGTTTTACAAATGAAATAGTAACTGCATCAACAGAATCATCAGCATCTTGAGCAGCATCAGGTTGTGCGCCACTTATAGTCTTTGCACCTGTTAGTTTAACAACACATAATACGTGAGTTGCATCACTTACACCCGTTTCAGTAAATACACCATTTAATGTGCCTGCTTCGTTTGTAAACTTGCCTAAACGATTAAGTCTTCTAACATTGTGTGAAGATCCACTTTGAACTGCAGAAGAAACTGCTTCTGTTAAAGCTGTTGTGCCCTCTGTATCATCTGCGACCAAAGAAATTGAAATATCTCCAACTGCTGTCTTGTCAAGAGAAGTTCCAAGAGCAGCTAATTTTAGACCCATAAACGCATATCTTTCAGCAAGACCACCATCAGCTACAGCAGCAATACGATCGATTAATTGTGGATCATGTTGAATAAGACGCAAGTGTTCTACCTGATCGATTTTGATAACAGTATTGTTATTTTCAGCATCTTCAAATGCATTGCCTCCATCTTTAGGCGCACCCACTAGTTCAAAATTAGCATCTGATGGGAGTAAAGATGTAAGATTGTTAGTTGCATCGGCATCTGTGAAAGCAAGAGTTGTATGTTGACGAGAGTATCCGCTACCTACGAGGTCATATTGACCACCAGTTGCAGATGCACCATCTTGCAAGTCTTTTCCTACAGGCTGTCCGTAAATTGAATCACCTTTTGTATAACCACCTTTTGTATCGCTACCGTACGTGTAATCGAGGTAGAAAAGAAGTCCACTTGGAAGACTCATTGGTTGAATTGAAACTAGTTCATTTGCAATAAGACCACCAAATACGCGGCGAACGATTGGGAATGCAATATTTGAGAAACCTGCAACATTATTGCCACTCATTGTGCTGCTCTCGCGAAGAACTTGTGCAGCTTGGTTCTCAAGAAGAGTAGCCATATTCTCACGGTTAACTTCTTCCATACCGCGAAGAAGACCAGTGCGAGACCATTTCTCAACGAGGCGCTTATTTTGCTGGCCTACGTGGCGGTCTCTAATACCTTCTGTTAATTTGTTAAGTGTAAAACTCATATGTTTATATCCTTATTTACTTTTATTAAAACTGGGTTAATTCTTATTTCTTAATGCCAGCAAGTGTTGCCCAACGATCAAGTGCTACTGACTCATTAAGTGGCTGTGCACTTCTAACAGGTGCTGAAGCAGAACCAGATCTACGTCTAAGAGCACCTTCTGAAAGGTTTCCACCGCGCGTGGCAGGACGACTGCTTACAAGTGACTTAGAAAGGCTCTCAAATAAGATCTTAGCCTCACCTAATGTCTTTGCTTCATCTAATGACTCAACAATGTGGCGTTGTTGCTTGATTGACAAGTCACGGTTTTGCATAAGTTTGTTAGCATAAAGTAGCTTTGCGTTGAATAGATTCATTTCAGAAAGTTGACCCTTCATTCCTCGAAGCGCCTTTTTGTACTGAGAAAGCTTGCTTTCTAGCATACGATTTCTGCGTATAACTTTTGCAGCTTTAGTTTTAATCTCATGAAGCTTGTTAAGTTCTACACCGTCAACAAAAACTTCACCTTCTAATGAACCGCCTCCGAAGTGTGATGCCATCTCACGGGCTTCACCTTCACGAATAGACTTCATTCTACCAATCTCTCTTCTAAGCATATTTTCATCAATTTCTAAGACACGATTACGACGACGAGACTCTGTGTAAACATCTTCATCTACGTTTGCATCGATCATTTCGAGTTGATCTTCTGGAAGGTCATCCATCTCAAAAAGACCAGAAAGTTCGAGCTCTTCTTCGCCTTCGTCACTAGGCTCATCATCAGATGGCATATCTTCCATATCCATATCACCGCCTTCAGCACCTAGTGCATCTTCAGCAGTATCAATAATACTTTGTAATGCATCTCTTAGATCAGCATCGTCTTCATCAGCATCGTCTTCAGCTGGCATATCAGATTCCAAGTCAGCCATATCTAATTCTTCTTCTTCAGGAGCTTCTTCTTCTGAAGACTCGCCTTCTTCTTCTGTATCTACTTCGTCTTCTTCAAAAAGATTCATTTCTAGTAGATGATCTAGTTCATTGTATGATCGTCTCTTAGACATATTGTATATCTCCTTATTAATATTATAAAATTCTTTCAATAAGTCATCATTGTTTTTAATTATGCTATTACTTCTTAAATTTTTAATTTCACTTAATAAAAGTTGATATAACTGTACGAATTTTTTATTTTCGTTTGCTTTACTACCTTCACCTTCAATAAGTGTTTTTGCTTTTTTTAAATTAGCAATACCTTCTTTGATTTTCTTTAGCTTTAAAAAAGCTTCTGTAAATTGTGCGTTTTTTTGTAAAACCTTTTTTACTCTGTTTTCATCGATATTTTCGCTACTACAATCGCTTTCATCTGCTTTCTTAGGATCTTTTTCACCTTTTAAAAGATCTTCTTCACCTTCAGCTTCTACATCTTGCTCTTCAAAAAGCTTTTTTTCAACTAGCAGTTTTATTTGTGGTGTCATAGACTCAATAAGTCTTTGCTTCACTTTCTCTTCTGCTGCGTGTTTGATTTCTTCTGCAGCCTCAATCGCTTCAAAATATAAATTATTACTCATTATAGTCTCAACAATCTCACTTTTTTGTTATATTACTATATATATAAAAAATTACGCATTATTTATTTAAATCTAAATATATTAATATCATCAATATATTCGTCATCATAATTTTGACAATATATTTCTGATGTAGATTGTCCGTCTTCAAAACTTTCTAAATCATCAACGTATTGTTTTTTAGTTTTACCAAATTTACCTTCAATTGTTTCATCACCTGAGTCTGTTGCTTTGTTACTTTGCCTGTAAATTCTATTTTTTGTTCCTATATAAGCACCATTAGTCATTCCCATTGATCCTAAATCATTTGTATCTAAATGATAAACTTTATCATAATGACCGCCAGTGTTTTTAGCTCTTGCTTTACTTTGAACTGCTATATTACCACTAATACCAAGTTCTAATAAAACTTCTTTTACATAAGATTCAATGATTTTTTCTGGTAAATCTACTTTGCTTTCAGATACACCTATAACAGAAGCAATTGAAACGTGTAAACCACCTAGACTATTTTTGTCAGTTTTATTTTTACTAAAAACATCAGTTGGATGCATTTTATATTGCGTGTGAGCATTTCTTTCTATTTCATCGTGAATATCTTCGTCATCTAATTCATCTAGAACATCATCCCATTCACCTTGAGGAGAACTTAGGGCATCACCCATGTTCCATCCACCTGCAGGTATACTAGCTTGATGCTTGTGTAGTGTAATTCCTCCGCCTGTATTTGCATCGAAACCAAATGCACCCCCAAAAGCGTTTGGACTAGTTTTGTTAAAATGACCCGACATTTTTCACCTTAAGGTTGTTTATATGAAATAGGATCGTCACCTAGGTCTTTTGATTCACCTAGAACAGGTGGTAAGTCTGATTCTCCAGTACTACTATAATGTTTATTAAAATATTGTCCTATAGTAGCTGTTGCTGTTCCTGGTTCGTTTCTATTATCACGCCAACCGAAACCTTTGTTTTCAAATCTTGTTGAAACTTGATCACTTGCTTCTGCAACAGAACCTTGTATTACCTGATCTAAGTCTGGTATTAAAAGATTTGGGCCTTTTTTGTTAGGCTTGTCTTTTGCATTTGATAGATCATCATACATACCATCCTTTGCGCCAGCACTATTCATAGAAACAGCACCTTCAAAATCAGGATTTCCATTTGCAACATTTGTAGTAATATCTAAATTGTTAAGAGTGCTCACAGCAGCTTCTAATATCTTGTCTGCATCAAATCCATCAAATATATTAGAAGTATCTGAGCCTATTCCTAGGTCTGAAGATCTTTGAAACAGATTATTACTTTCTTCAAGCTTTTCCCTTTGTCGAACTATCTGGTCGTTTTTAGTAGTTGCATTTGTAAACAAACCGTCTGCTTTTCTATATCCTGCCATTAGATACTCCTTTTATTTTTATTATATGCTTTTAAGTATGTGACGTTTTAGATCTCTTTTGATTTCTTGAATCTTTTTTAACTCTTCAATAAGTTTAGATTCTTTAATCTTGCAAGCTTGATAATAATTCATTCCTTTTGCTAAAGTCTCAGCATAATCAGTTGCATCTACTTCTCTTACTTTTTTAGCAACGTCTGAAGGATGCTTCATCTTAAGCTCAAGTGTTTCATTAAGACGAGCGCGCTCTTCTTTTACGAGTCTTCTAATTGTTGCAGGTGTAATTTCAACCATTCTCTCTCTATTTCTAGACATAAATAAACTCCATATAGTGTTTCTTGTTTAATCAATATATTCTTAAATATGCCTAAAAACATTATTTTTAAAAACTTTCTCTTTATTTATCAGAAAATGCTAACGCTGCCCAATTATTTGAAACACCTTCAAACATCTCCATAGGATCAGACTCACTAGCAATTTGACTAAATGTATCAGTTGGCTTTGCTGTAAATTTATTTTGTCTATCTGCTCCATTTTGTTCTTGAAGAGTTGTTTTCGCAGTATCTTGAAGAATCGATGCCATTATTGGATCATTTGTTGCCTGAGATATAACTTTATTTGTATTATCTTCAAATCTTTCATTTACTACTTTTTTAGAGCTTTGTGTAGGCATTGCAGCTTGTTTAAAATTACTTGTAGAATTTGTCATTGAAAGACTTTCATTTAATGAAGATGTATCACCTCCACTAAGACCTTCAGCTAGCAATTCTACTAAACACTCTTTTACAATGCTCTTAAGCATACTTCTACTTACTTTTGCCATTAACTGTCACCTAAAAATGTTTCTATTACATTAGTAAATTCTTCTCTATTAATTGACGTTAAACCAGATCTTATTTCTAAACTATGTCCTTGGTTTGTATTATTAAAGTAAAGATTTACACATCTTATTCTCATTATACTTGTAGTTGTATTAGCAGCTATAGTTATACCATCAACTTCAGCTTTGGCATCATTTTTACTAAAATATACAGTAACAGCATTAGCCCCTGCTTTAAATTGTAACCATTGTGATATTTTTGGAAGTTCTACTGTCCATATATTATCGCCGTCGCCGCCATACTGTGCAGGAGAACCATTGTCATATGTATTTATTACTCCTGACTTAACATATGGTATTGCACTAATTTGATATTCTGGCGTAAAATTATGCCCGACTGATCTTGGTATATGTGATATTGCCATTATTTCCACTCCATTATGTCGTTAAATATTCTATCTATTCTATCTGTTTTGTTAAATACTTCATTTATAAATTGAGGAGAAACTTCTTTGCCTTCTTTCATCATAAATGCGCCAGGCGTTGAAGGTTCACTTACAAAATCCCAACAAATAAGCTGAAAATCGTCTTGTACAATTTGCGTATCACCTTTAGATCTCGTACTACCTACACCACGTGATGAAATACCTAAAGTAATTCCACTTTCAACTAACGATTGTAAAATTTTTCCGCTAGGCGTATTCAGTACCTCTACAGTTCCGTAAACTATATCACCTTCCATATAAGCTTCTCTAATTGTATGAGATGCATTTTTCAATTCAACAACAGAAGAATCCGGATGATCTAGCTCACCAAGCGCACGATTTTCTTTTATAAATTTTTGATAATTCCTTATTTCTCTTTCAAGAATTGCTCTTGGATAAATACGACCATTCTGATTTAAAGTTTCAGCTTTTTGAAGAATACCTTTCATCATTAAAGGCTCACCCGCTTCAATTTGTTCTCTTATAAGTTTGGGGTCATATTCAAAGTTAACCCATTCTGTTATCAATCTTTGTGCTGACATTTTATTCTCCAAGTATTTCTTCAGAAAGCTTTAAAGTTATTAAAAACTTGCTTAAGTTATCTTTAGAAACATCGTTTTCATTTAAACTACTTAATTTGTCTTTTATATCATTATACTTATTATTTAAAATGCTATTGTCACAATTTTTCATATAACTTTCAAAAAGCTCAAGACACTCATTTTTTATATTTGAAAATGCCTCTGTTACTAACTCATCTTTTTCGTTAGTATATAAGTTAATTAATTTTTTCTGTGATTCTGACAGGATGTTGCTATATTTTTTATCAAATATTTCTTTCATTAACTTTCTAGTTAAGTTATTAGGTTGTACTACTTCTTTAATAACATTATCAACTTTTTTTGTTAAATTTTCATGCAAAACTATTTCATATTCTGTAACTTTATCAAAATTGTTATCATTGTTACGCCACTCATTAAGAAGTGTTTGAATTGTTGCATAAATCTTGTAGTTACTAACATTTTGTTCAAAAATAACACCTTTTCCAAAGGTATAGTTTAAATCTTTAATTAATTTTGATTTCTCTTTTTCAAGCTTATAGTTATCAAACATATTATTGGATGCTGATTTAGCTTCTGTTATTATTAAATTTGCAAGGTTATCTGTTACCTCATGTGTTTCTGCCAGAGCTTTAAACAGTTTAAATTCTTTGTATAACTGTGAATTTGTGTTAAAATTTTCTTTAACTATATTAATAGCTTTCTCAGCTTCTGGCTTATTATCTTCCATTAATTTTTCGCATATGAAACTCATAACTTGCTCATATATTATGCCTACGTTTCTTTTTTTATTATGAGATTTTGCCATCAGCCTTCATCCTCTTTGTTTAAAAAATTATCATCTATAAGTATATCGTATTCTTGATCATTGTCTTCTTTTAGCAATTTATTGCTACTAATTCCTATATTTAAGCTATTTCCCATTGACTCCAAGTCTTTTGACATTCTATAAGATAACTGTTTATCTATGTGTTTACTTACAACAGGACTTTGCGGCATAATACCATCCATTAAACTTGCATTTATATCTTTACCCATATAGACTTTATCTTGCGTTAACGCACCACCGTGTGCCCAGATTTTTTTATCATGAGTATTCTCTCGACCAGCGCCTGACATTTTAGCTTGTTGTCGAGCTTTAATTGGAACCTCCTCCAGCTCTTCACCCCAAACATTTAATTGTTTATCTTTGTCTTCAGGATTATCATTGACTTCATCATCTAAACCATCGATTAATTCGTCATATTCATCTAATTCTTCTTCAGACATTAACCGGCCTTTTTTAATTTCACCTGCAAATAGTCCTCCAGCATCTTCTCCTCCAGCTTCATCGCCGCCTCCACCTTCGTCTCCACCACCAAATAATCCTCCCATATCACCACCTCCCATATCACCACCACCGGCTGCGTCTTCTCCTCCACCTTCATCACCAAAAGTTAAGTCATTACTTTGAGGCAATTGAACGCCTTCCAGTTCCATTTCTCTTAATTTATCTTGAACTCTACCTTTTTCAATTCTTTCAATTTCATCATTATTTAATTCTAAAATGTTTTTGCGAATCCACTCTTTATCAACCATACCTTCTGGTGCCTGACCGGATATTTCAAATCGAGTTCTTATTAGCTCTAGTTTTTGCTGCTGTGCAATACTTGATGGATTACTTAGTTCAAGATTAAAGTCTAACAGATTATCATCTGTATATCCGTGAGAATACAAGTGAATCATTGCTATTTTATTAAGCTCAGATATAATTGTCTTTTGGATTCTTTGTATAGTTCTACTAAATCTAATGTCTTCTTGTGCTAGAGTTGCTTTTGCACCAATATCTTCGTCATAACCAAGATATGCCTTGGGAATCTTTAAAGCAGCAAATAGTTTCTTTTGAATATATTCAACGTCTTCAATTGCTGTTGTGTTTGAACCACCTGCAAGAGTATCAATTCTTGTTCCACTTTCACCACCACGAACAGGCAAGAAGTAGTCTTCGTCAACTGAAAGAGGATTGTATCTTAGGTCTACTTGACCAGTTGTTTTATCAATAACAGCATTTCTTTTAAGTGAAGTTTGTGCTTGCTCCAAATAATCTGCAATATTTTCAGGTGGTATATTACCAACATCAATATAAAAAACACGTCTTTCAGGTGAACGAATAACACGATAAACAAGCATAGCATCTTCAATAAGAATCAATTGCCGCCATACTCTTCTAGCACCTTCTAAAACAGAAGAACCGTAAGGTAAGAAAGCATCGTTACCTAATAGTCTTAAATGAGATACTTGCCAATTTTCTAAAACCTTGTTTCCTTGTGTAACCCATCTAAATCTTACAGCTCCCGGATCTTGCGGATCAAATCCTTCTTCTCTTTCCATTTCAGCAATAGGAATAGGAAAAACATTAACAACGCCATATTCTGGGTGAATATCATTAAACAGAAAGAAATCTCCATACTTGCAGAGATTTCTAACCCACATTACTAAATTAAAATCAATATTAAGTGTATCATAAAATAACTCAGAAAGAATTTTTTTAATCATTTGATTTTCTGAATGTATGTGCAAAACTACACCATTTGCATCAGGTGACACACATTCTTCTGAGTAGATATCTAATGCAGATGATATTTCTGGCGTGGCTTCCATTTCTGAAAAATCTGAATATCTTGCCATTCTATCATATGAACCATATGCGCTCAATGTACTATTATATACATCACTATGGTTTTTCTTAAAGACCTCTAGCGATGATTTAGAATATGTAGTATTATTAAGTTTCTTTATTTTTCTTCTAACAACAGGACCAGACCTAAATAGTTGTGTTAGTTTTGCAAATAAGTTTTCGTTTTTTTTAGCCATTTTTGTTATTTTCCTATTAACCAGCTTAAATCGCCTAATGGATTTTTTCTACTTGATTGCTTGTCACCTGAAAATTGGCTGTCAGGCATATAAACAGGTAGAAATGGATTAACTGTTTTCTCTGCACTATTATAGAAAGGTGACATCGAAGTTTTATCAATATTTGTTTTATTTAATTCCATTCCTTTAAGTATAGCATCAGCCTGCTGAATTTGTGAAACATTATAAGTATTCGAATTACTATCAGCTAACCAACTACCTATTGCCAATGACATTATTAAATCGTCATTATAACCTTTCATAGCAGTTATTTTTTTACCATTCCAGACAAATGTTTTTAATTCTGAATATAATCTATTTGAATAAGTTTTTATTCTACCATTTCTTAGTGCTTCTTCAAAGTTAGCAAGAATCTTATCTCTACTTTCTTTACTAGTTGTAAATCCTGCTTTACCTAGATTTTGTCCTTCACCGTAAAGATACTTGTATTTCTCTTTTTCAGAAGAAAAATAAAGATTTTTATAACCTAAATCACCTAATTTAATTAACATTGTATATCCATAAGCATTGTTTTCTGGACATACCATAGCATTATTAAATCTTTTTGCAACATCATAAACAAGAATTGCAAATTGATCTGGTGGTATCTTGCCTTTATACTCTACTGAAATAGACATATTATTGGTATTAATTACGTGAAAAGCTGAATAATCACCGCTATCACCTCGAGCAATGTCAGCTGAAAGTATGTAGTTTACACTTTCTAAAGGGTATTCCCAATACCACACATTATTTTCAGGCCCACTTTTTTCAATTGGATTTCTAGTTGTAATTCTAATATTTTCTAAAATATCATTAGTTAAAAAAGTATCACCAGAAGAAGCAAAGTCACATAAAAGTTCTTGTGCAACCTGTTTTTGAGACATATTTTTTGTCTCTTTATTAAACCAATCATCACCTCTTTCAGGATGAACATCCCACATAAGCTTAATAGGATTGAACTCATTTTCTTTTCTAGAAGCTTTTGAATATATCTCATGATATTGTCCACCAACACCATTTGGAGTTGATAAAAGAATAGCACGACCACCAGTTGATAGTGTTGGATATAAACCCATCCATAATTCATCAAAGTTTCTTACAAAAGCGGCCTCGTCTACAATCAAAAGAGAAAGAGCTTCTGAACGTCCTGCATCTTCTGATGTTGGTACTGCTTTTATTTGTGAACCATTTGAAAATTCAACCTGCTGCTTGTTGTTAGCTGTAATTACTGGTACTAATAACCACTTTGGCATTGACTTTAAGTAGGTCTTGACTTTTCTTATAAAGTTTTGTGCAACTGCTAGTTTAGTAGCAATAATTAAAATATTTTTATCTTTATAAAAAACTGCTTGCCAAACAGCATATGCAGCGACCAAAGTAGATAAACCTAATTGCCTTGATTTTAGAACAATATTAAATCTATGTTCATTAAACTCTGAAACGCAGTCATCTTGAAAAGGATATGTTTTAAAAGGAATTAATCCTCTCAAAGGGTGCTGAATTTTTAAATGTTTGTTCATAAAATGTACAGGATCTTTCCCACATCTTACAATTTCAGCAATTTGACCTTGTTTAGACTTTAATGAAGCCA
>CETH01443782.1_pt1 | contig 19951 bp, 34 predicted proteins | sample 361461 | NCBI WGS metagenome assembly CETH01 (sample SAMEA2622695, study PRJEB7988) | marine metagenome | isolation source: saline water (ENVO:00002010), including
ATTGAGGTTGATACAAATATAACAACAGACAGCTATCAGGCATCTAATTTTATAGCTATTTTAGGTCATAATTTAAAGGAAGCTGATGCCTATGTATCTATTAAGGCAGATGATACAGGTGGATGGACAGGAGTTACTATAACAGAGGTAGCTAATGCAACTATAGGAGGTGGGGGAACATCATTTACTCCCTCAAACAATGGTTGGTCTATGGTTAAATGGGATTCATATCCTGACGGTGGTCAGAGTGAAAAAATACAGATATTAATTGATGATGTTGATAATGATAATTATGATACTAATATTAAAATAGGTGCTATTGTTGTAGGTAAATATTATGATTTCCCTCATCCTCCTGATTTGAAATTATCAAGAGATTATCAGTTTAATAATAGCATATTACAATCAAGAGGAGGTCAGAGATATTCTAACCTTCAGACAGACCCTGCTAAAAATTGGGTATTAGATAAATGGTCTATTAGTTCAAACACATCCCCAACTGATGTCCCTGCATTAGGTAGGAGGTCATATCAATTAACTTATTCTTTTATGGGTGATACCAATTTATTGCCTGAGGATAATGATTTTCAAAACCTAACAGAGACCAATTCATTCTATGGAGATGTATTAAATAAGATTCAAGGCTCACATATTCCATTTATATTTCAGACTGATAATACTGCTACTTATACATCTGCATCTACTCCATCTGATATAATGTTAGCTAGAATGTTTAATATTAAGATGAGTCAGACTGCTGTAAATCATTGGTCAGTATCAATGACCATTGAGGAGGAGGCTTAAAGTTTTACATTAAGCTCTCCCTCGTGAAAATTTAAAAAACAGAAATCAGGTCTAAATATACCACAAAACCTAAAACTCCCCAAAAAAGGGCAATTTTGAGCCTTATTTAAAAAGTCAAGTCTTTTTTATATTTTTTATAATATAATAAACTTACCTGAATTTAATTAGGAGGATTTTATCCTAATATCATATATAATTCCTCCTAATCATTTATTTATCAAAAAAACTTGCATAGAAGTTTTATCCTTTGTATTTTATAGGAGCAACAAGTATTAAAATAAACGAAGGAGCAAACATGATTAAATTAAAAGATATAGCAACATCAAAAGTAGCAGGTCGATATGATTATAAATTGAATGATACTTACTATCAATTATATGATTATTTTGGTAGATATTGGGTGGTATATGAAACAGAAGAAACGGAATGGGACACTCCTCATAATTGGATGGTTGTAGATACTTGTTCAACACTTAAAGAGGCTAAAAAAGTTTTATATAATTATATTAACAAAGGAGCAAAATAATGACTAAAATTCAAATAAATAAAATGATTAAAATGAGTGAGCAGTTATGGATAATAACTGATGCTCAAATCCAAGCTAGGAACAATGTTAGGGAGGCTAGTTTTCACAATCCTAATAGATTATCTAGATTAGAAATTGAGTCTAAGATATTGTTATCATTAAGTTGGTTTTTTGATAAATGTCTTAATATGTTAATAACTCATCCTGATAAAAAAGATTTTAAATCATTTGGAGCTAAATTTGATGGGGAAAAAATGTATATCAGAGGAGGTAAATAATGGATACTAAATTAATGCCTATAGATATAAATTTCTTAGATACTGATTATATCTATGATGGATATGATATTGTAGATTGTGATATTGAATGGATGCCTAGTTTAGAGGCTCACTATTCTGATTTTATTGTTGATATTAAAATCAAGAAAGTTACTTTAAACCTACAAAATGATTTAGGAGATTATAAGACTCATGAATGGGTAGGAGATTTACACCTAGTAGAAAATCAAATTACTGAGAATAAAATCATTGATGAGTTTTATGATACTCATATAGAATATGATGGTAGTCTTAATCAACTCTATAATGGATTTAAACCATCTCAGATATTTATAAAAATGGCTACAAATAAAAACAATTTCACTAAAAAATGGGATAAGATTAGTGATATTACTATCCATTTTGGAGGTGAGAATGACTAAAGAACAGATTAAAAAATTAATGATAGATGAAGGCTTAACCTTAACTGATATGATTGATGTAGTTGTAGATGTGAATGGGATTATCGGTGTAGGATTAATTAGATTAGGGGATGACCTTCAGGATTATTGTCATGATAAAATTAAAGGAGCAAAATAATGAAAAAGCATTTATTAGCAGTTATTTGGTGTTTTGGACTCTTACTATTAATAATTGAAAATCCCTCCATATATAGCATATTTGGGGGGTTTTTTTGTTGGTTTATTACCTGTAGATGGGATGATGATGGTTTTATATGGTTTAAGGGGAGAGATTATTAATGCAGAATGAAAATGGAAATCAAATGTGTTCAGGTTGTCAGGCTGATAGTGGATATGATGTTAGACCTGTAAATTATCATGCTTGGTCTAGGTGTGATGCTTATGGTATTTTTACAGGAATATATTGTGATGATTGCTATGATTCAGGTAATTCTAAATTATATCCTTATGTAAAAGATAGTTATAATCATAGGGGGGACTACTAATGAGAGGCTCATGTGTTAGATGTGAGGAGATTGATGGAGTAATTATAGTAGATACTGACCTATATTGCTCAACCTGTTGGATTATTGCTCATAGACCTTGTGAATCCTGTAATGAGGAGTTAGGTAATGATAGATTAATTCCTATGAAAAAGAATACCTATACTGATGAGACAGGATATTATTGTGAGAGATGTATAATATGAGATTAAATGGTAAAGGTAGTGAGCAGAGAGTGAAATGGACTAAACATTTTGCTAAGGAATATGATAGAATTTTTAAGAAAAAGAAGGAGAACAAGAGTGGAACTAAATGAAATAGCATCAGCCTTATCAAAGGCTCAGAAGGAATTAGTAAATGGGGTTATTAAAAACTCTAAGAATCCTCATTTTGGCTCTGATTATGCAGATTTAAAGGCAGTTTTAGAGGTTGCCTTAGGTGTCCTGCCTAAATATGATTTATCTGTATCTCAGGGGTCAGAATGGAGAGATGGGGTGTTTTTAGTTACCTGTAAAATAATGCACAAATCAGGTCAATATCTTAAATCAGAGATAATGATGCCTATTAAGGATAGACAGGATAAAGTAACTCCTCACTCTGTGGGTCAGGCTATGACTTATGGTAGGAGGTATCTATTATCTGCTATGCTTGGACTAGGTCAAAAAGATGATGATGGAAATGAGATGTCATTAGGTAAGAAAAAAGTAATGAAATTTAAAAAACAAATAATGGAGGATTTTTAATGTCTTATGAACACAAAGAAAATTCAGGGACTTTATTCCCTGTAAATCCTGAGGATGTTAAGAGTGATAAGCATCCTAACTATTCAGGAAAATGTATGATTAAGGGGAATATGTATTATATCTCAGGATGGAAAAATACATCTCAGAATGGCAAGAAATATCTATCTCTATCATTTAAGCCTGTAGATGATATTAGGGTTGAGCCTGAGCCTCAGGATGTAAAATTAACACCTGAGGAAATTCCCTTTTGATAAATAGCATATCATATCTTATATTATTAGGTCTTATGACTTTATCAATTATTCAAATGATAACAACTTATGACCTAAAATCAATGCTTATATCTGTCCTAGCATTGATGTTCTCTGTCCTTCAAGCATATCAAAGGATTAGAGACTAATTGAATAACCATAGGAGAGAGGATTGGGTTATGCTTGTTGCTCCTCGTTTAGCCTGTTTTATAATCTTCTCTCCTCCTTCCTTAGGAGTATTAAATGAATAATGGTTTTATTAAACTTTATAGGTCTATTCAGGATAATCCCTTATGGGATACTAAGCCTTATGACAGAGCTAGAGCTTGGATAGATTTATTATTATTAGCTAATCATAAAGATGCTGAGGTTTTAATTAAAGGGGATGTCTATACCTGTAAAAGAGGTCAGGTTTTAAGGTCAATTAAATACTTTGAAAGTAGATGGGGATGGAGTAGGCAAAAGGTTAGAACATTTTTAAATATGCTACAAAAGTTAAAAATGATTGATAAAAATCTAACCACTAATCTAACACACCTAACTATCTGTAATTACAAGGACTTTCAGGATACCTCAACCATTAAACAACCACTCAGCAACCACTCAGCAACCACATACAATAAAGGTAAGAATAGTAAGAATATAAAAAGCATACCCAATTTTGATATATTTTGGTTGAAATATCCTAATAAAAAATCTAAGAAAAAAGCTCAACAAATTTGGAAATCAAAAAAACTTGAAAGCAAATTTAATGAGATTATTTCAGGCTTAGATAGGTATATTAAGTCTGATAGTTGGAATAGTGATGGTGGTGCTTATATTCCCCATCCTACTACATTCCTGAATCAGGAGAGATGGCTAGATGATATAAAGGTCAAAGCACCTCAATTAACTCCTGAAGATATTAGAGAGATAAATGAAAAAAAAGAGAATAGGAGACTACAGGCAGAATGGATAAAATCAGAAAAAAATCAAGCAAGTCAGGAAGATATAAAGAAGATATTAGGAAAGTGGGTGAAAGGAAAACAGACCCTGTAAATGGGTGGTGGTATCCTTCTGAATTTTCTTCTCCTAATATAGATATATTAAATAAAGAGAGGGAGCAGTCTAGGTCTCCTCAATATTGTTGTAATTGTGAGAAAACTTGGCAAAAAAAACCTAATAACTACTCTAATTCTAAAACTATCAGGAATAGTTATGATTTTTATGATAGAGGGACTTTACCAACTTATAGACTAGAGAGGAGATTGTGTCCATTATGTTCAACGATTTAGAACACTTTACAACATCAGAGATGTTGGAGTTAGAATTAAAAGAATATATTAATAATAAATATGGAGAGCCTATGTTATATAAAGGAGTTATTAAAAAAGTTCATCCTGCACAACCTACTAAAAATGGTAAATTTTATTATAGGAGGATTGAGTTTGTATTAGATAATGGTGATTGGTGTAAAACTGATATTGTGCAGGGATTCAGAAACTCTAGGAAATGGCAACAGGGATTAGATTTAGGTGTAGGGACTAGGGTTGAGAATCTAAAGCTCAGGGATACTGATACTATAGATGCTGATTCTAATGTAAGATTTATAAAATAAACAGGAGATAATATGATTGTATTAAGAGTCTTAAATGTCTTTTTAAATAATGCAGGATTAGGCTTGTATTATAAAAATGAGCCTTTACAAAAGCTAAACTCTGCTGATGGTAAACATCTCTATGGAATAAATAGTCCAAGTGATAAGCAGTTGCAGGATTTGATTTATTTATTCAATAAAGAGTCAGGAGCAGAAGATGAACTCATCTAAGGTTAAAGGGAATGGATTTGAGAGGGAATGTGTAAATAAGGCTAAAGCTAAAGGGATAGAGAGTCAGAGAGCTTATGCTAGTGATGGGAGGTCATTAGGGAAATCATCTGAGGTTGATATTGTTGTAGGTGATTGGGATATTCAATGTAAGAGGAGAAAAAAGATAGCATCATTCTTACAGATTCCTGAGGGTGCTGATGCAGTATGCTTCAGAGAGGATAGTGGGAGAGCATTTATGTTAATTGATTATGATGATTTCTTAGATAATATTGCCATCAATAGATTGGAATAAAAAAGTTACTTTAATTGACTTTCAGAAAGCTGAGAGTCAAGAGCCTGTCAGGGACTATGAATTTAAAAATAGACTCTTACAGGCTATAGGTGTCTCTGATAATGATTGGGAATTAGAATGGAGCTACCTAAAATCCTACCTAAACAAAAAACAAATCACAATTATAGAACTTACATTTAAAGGCTATACATTAAAACAAATATCAATACTATTAAAAAAAACTATCAGTCAATCTCAGGTAAGTAGGGAGAGAAAGAAAGCATTAATTAAAATAAGGAATCTTTATTAATAGGGGTATATGTTACCCTTACCTAACCCATAATCTCTCCATATATCGCAAATTTGAGTCTATTTTTTTAATAAAATCAAAATAATATGCAAAAAACACCTCAAACCTAGCCTTATATATATAGGGAATAGTTTAATCCTCAAACCTATAAAAAAGTAATTCATCAGGTATAGGTTAAGAAAATAAACTATTTAATGGTTAGCTAACCTTAATAAATGAATAAAAAAATACAGACAAAATATTATCCATCTGATGAGCTAATTGTAGCTGAATACAATCCTAGACAGCTCACTAAAGACCAATACTCTCAATTAAAAGATTCAGTTAAGAGGTTTGGTTTAGTTGACCCTTTAATTGTTAATACCCATAAGGACAGGAAGAATATCCTAGTGGGAGGACATCAAAGGTTAAGAATATCTAAAGACTTAGGAATAAATAAAATCCCATGTGTAGAGGTAAATCTTACTTATGACCAAGAGAGAGAGCTAAATATTAGGCTTAATAAGAACACAGGAGAATGGGATTATGATACTTTAGCTAATAATTTTGATTCTGAGGACTTAGTTGATTGGGGATTTAGTGATGATGAATTAGTAGGCTTTGCACCTGATGAAGATAAAGAGGGGAATATTGATGATGATGAAATCCCTGAGGTAGAAGAAGCAGTTACTAAATTAGGTGATTTATGGATATTGGGTGAGCATAGATTGTTATGTGGTGATGTATTAAAAGATATGGATAAATTGCCTAATGATTATAGCTCTATTGTTACTGACCCTCCCTATGGAATGGATGCTGTAAAAAATTCAGGGGTTTTAAAAGATAAGTATAAAGATATTAAAAATGATAATGACAATAATGTTGCAAAAGAATCTTATAAAATATTAAATAAAAATATTCCACAGGTTTGGTTTGGTGCTAATTATTATTCATCTGTATTACCTGATTCAGCATCTTGGTTTGTTTGGGATAAGAATAATGGTGGAAGTGACCAAATGGATTGTGAATTAGCTTGGAGTAATTTAAAAGGTGTTGTTAGGAAATATAAACAAGCATCAGAAAAGAAAAATAGATTCCATCCAACTCAAAAGCCTGTTGATTTGTTTCTATGGGTATTAAAAAAAATTGATTCTAAAATAGTATTAGACCCATTTCTTGGTTCAGGCTCAACATTAATAGCTTGTGAAAAGACTAATAGAAAGTGTTATGGTATGGAATTAGACCCTCATTATTGTGATGTAATAGTTAAGAGATGGGAAGAATTTACAGGAAAGAAGGCAGAATTATATGAATCCGAATAAAAACGGAGCTAATCGGAATAGCAAAGGTCAATTTGTTGCAGGGAATACTGCATCTGTAGGGAAGGGCAGACCTAAGGGGACATTATCTATTCCTGATATATTGAAAAAGATTGGGGAAGAATCAGGGACATCAGATGGTGAGCATACTAAGTTAGATGTAGTATTAAGGAGAGTATTTAAATATGCTATAGAAGGGAAAGCATGGGCAGTCCAATTTATAGCAGATAGAACAGAGGGGAAAGCTATTGAAAGAGTCCAAACCCAAGAGATTGAACCAATTAAAGTCCTTGATATTGAGGGCATTGAATCTAATTGATGAAATTGAATGTGAACAAGAATATCAGGAATATCCTGAATCATCAGAGCAGATGGAAATGTATAGTGGCAGGGAGGAGATTTGGGAAGACAACTCTGAGCCTTCTGTATTTATTGAATGGGTCGTTAAAGCAGGGGGAGAGAAGGTGGATTATTATGCCTACATACAGACAGGGAAGGATGGTGATATTTCCACTCCTGAAGCAATTACTTGGTGGGAGACCTCACTTAAAAATTAATGAATCAGATTTATCTATTAAGTTTAATAATGGTGCTGAGGTATCTATAAAGGGTGCTGATAATGAGGATAGTCTTAGAGGTGTTAGCCTGAGCAGAGTGGTATTAGATGAGTATGCTTTTATGAAGCCTAATGTATGGGAAGAAATTATCTATCCATCATTAGTAGATACACCTAACTCATCTGCTTTATTTATTGGGACTCCTGATGGTCATAATCATTTCTATGATATATTTCTTAAAGGTCAGGAGCAGGATAAGGATTGGAAATCATGGCAGTTTAAGACTATTGATGGTGGCTTTGTCCCTGAGTCTGAAATAATGAAAGCTAAGAGGACAATGGATGAGAGAACATTTAAACAGGAATTTGAGGCTACATTTGAATCAGCAGGAAATAGAGTAGCATATAACTTTGAGAGGGATTCCCATGTTAAGAAGGCTAATCAGTATGGTCATTATAAATGGGCAGGTATAGACTTTAATGTAGATTATATGAGTGCCTGTGCTGTGTGTGAATATTCTGATGGGACTCTCCACTATTATGATGAGATTAGATTGACTAATAGTAACACAGATGAAATGGCTAGAGTTATGAAGAAGAAATGGAAAGATATTACAGATATATATCCTGACCCATCAGGAACAGCTAGAAGCACAACCTCATCTGAGTCAGATTTTGATATATTAAGAGCTTATGGATTTAATGTTATAGCTCAAAAGAAAGCACCATCTCACAGGGATAGAATTAGTGCATTAAATTTCAAGTTAAAAGATGCTACAGGGAGAATTAAAATGACTATTGACCCTAAATGTATAGAGTTAATAAAGGATTTAGAATTATGTGGTAGGGATAAAAATGGAGGAATAGATAAGTCAGACATCAGGAGGACTCATGCTTTAGATTCTGCTACCTATGGTCTGCATTATAGACATCCTGTAAGACCTCCAATGACAAGGACATTCAGCTTATGATAATATTTAGTAGTGCAGGACAAGTTATTCAGGAATCATTAAAGAAATATAAAGCAGATATTATAGACAAATTCTTTAAAGAGAGAACTATGGCTATTGATTACTACACCTATGACAATACAGGCAAGTATATAGAGGATAAGTTTACAGGCTCAATCAATAATGAGGTTGATATATATACAACCAAACTGACTAAGAGATTGATAGATAGGATTAGCCTAGTATATAAGAACACTCCTAATAGAACATTAGAATCAGATAGGTATCCTGAATTGATAGGACAGAAGGATTACAAATTAAAAAAGATTGAGAGGATTCACAATCTATTAGGGACTATAGCAGTTAGGATTAAATGGAATGGGACAGCATTTGAATATGAGCCTGTTTTAGAATTTGAGCCTATATTTAGTGATGATGATTATATTAATCCTATTGGGATTGTTTATTGTTTAGGGCATCCTGATGGCTCAAGGGGTGATACTAGGGATATGAAGTATGTCTATTGGTCTGATACTGAGCATTTTATATTTGATTGGAAAGGCAAAATAACTACACCTGATGGGAATAATGATGGAGTAAATCCATATGGAGTATTACCATTTATATTTATTCATAATGATGCTATAGATAACTTTTGGACTACAGGTGAGGGATTTGATATTGCTCAAACTAATAAGCAGATAGACCAACAACTAACACAATTAGCATTTAAACTCAGGATGTCTGATGGTATCTTAGCCTGTAATGGTAGAGTGGATGCTAATAATATTCAGATAGGATTAAATAAGCTATCAGTAATAGAAGATGGGAATATGTATTCAGTAAATCCTCAGACTAATATTCAGGCATCTATAGAGGCTATAAAAGACCAATTAACATTATTATCTACTAATCATCATTTATCATTTGATTGGGGTGTTAATGGTAGTCAGTCAGGTGTAGCTATTAAATTAAATAATTTAGAATTGATGGAATCAAGAGAGGACTCAGTTGAGAAATTTAGGCAACTTGAAAAACAGATATATAATATTGAGAGACAAATTGCTCTCACAGAGATGGGTATCAATCTGCCTGATAGTATGTTTATTAACTTTACTGAGATTGAGTTTCCTGACCCTGAAAATGAGAGAAATAAATGGGATTGGCTATTCTCTCACAACCTTGCATCACCTATTGACTACTTAATGAGCAAAGATGCAGAGCTTACTAAAGAGGATGCTGAGGAATTAATAATTAAAAATAAAGAATTAAATAGTCCTGCTCCTGCTAATGGTAATGGATTATTACAAGCATTAGGAAAGCCTGTTGAGTAAATTAGATAATATAATAGATGGAGCATCAAATCAGTTTGCCTCTGCTATTGAGAGAGTTCAATTAGCTTTAGTTAATCAGGTATTAGATTTAAAAAATCAGGGATATACTAAGGGGGAAATCATCAGAGTTTTAGATGGTATAGATATAGAGAGCTTTATATTAAATGATTTAAATCTATCAGGAGATATAGAAAAACTCTCAGGAGTATATACTAAAGTCTTAGAAAATCTAAATGGATTTGGTGCAGTAACTGAGGAATCATTACAGGCTTTAGTAAATATAGATAAATCATACTTTTTAGGTGAGTCTAAGAATTTAGCGAATACACTCAAACAACAACTTGCTAGGGGTGTTATAGCAGGGGCTACAGAAAACGAGCTAAAACAGGGCATTTTGGAAGGATTTGGGGGTGTTCTAAGGTCAGACCAAGCCAAGACCTTAGCTAATACATCATTAAACAGCTATTCTAGGCAGGTTACTGAATTAATGGCTGAATCTATGCCTGAGGATACTAAGTATTATTATCAGGGAGTAGTGGATGAGAGGACTAGGGATATATGTTTAGATATGGTAGGTGCAGGAGAGATGACTAAGGCTGAGATAGATAGTGCTTATCCATCAACATTTACAGATGGGGGTGGATTTAATTGTAGGCATAGATGGACTATGGTTACAAGTCAGGTCAAATTAGATGATAAAAAAGCTAAGAAATTTATAGATAAAAAGCCATCATTTAATCCTGTAACTGCTAGAGGTGTTCAGGTATGAGCAAAGATATTAGACCAACTAAAAGTCAATGGATAAAACTTGGTGAGGAATTATCTGAGAGAATTAGGCAGAGAACTAAGGAAGGGAAAGGCTCATCAGGTCAGTTTAAAAAATATAGTCAGCAATATAAAGACAGAAAAGTTGCAGGAAAAATTAAAGGTCAATCATTTTATTCAGGAACTCCTGATTTACAATTATCAGGAGATATGTTGAGAGATTTACAGGTTAGAGGTGCTAATAGAGAATCAGTTAAAATAGGGTGGACAGGTTCTTTTGCTGAGAGAGTTCAGCACAATGCTGATATGGGGAGAGAGATAACAACTAAAAAAGACCCTATATCTAAAGATTTACAGAATTATGCTACCAAGCAAGTGAGGAGGATGTTTGGTAAAGGAATTGATAAGGTTTATAATAAGACTCAGACTATCAAGGTGAAGATGTGAAGGTTTTATTATGGATATATTTTACAGGTTATGTAGGATGCTTATTTACTTGGATTTTTTCAAGTGAGCAAAGAGATATCCTTAGGACAGGTCAGACTGATATAGTGGGGATTTTATTAGGTTCATTCCTATATCCCCTCAGTCTGATGCACATAATTAAAGATATTTTTAAAACAAAATAGGAGACAGAATGTCTGAAGAAAATAAAGTCCAAGATGGACAAGAGGTTGCAACTGATAGCAAGGAAAAAACTACCACATATACAGCTCAGGAGGTGGCTAGTTTTATTGCAGAAAGCAAAAAGTATAGACAAAGAGCTCAGGCAAGTGAGGATGAAAATGCTAAATTAAAAAAACAACAAGAAATGCAGAAACTGAAACAAATGGAAGAACAGGAAAAATGGAAAGATTTAGCTAATGAATATAAAGGTAAGTATGACAAGGCTCAACAATATGAGGTTAAATATAATGAGATGGAAGGGATGATGAGAAATGATTACTTGACTAAATTGCCTGAAAATATTAGAGAAAATTATGGGTCAACTGACCTGAAAACATTACAGAATATAGTCAATGATTTTAATGCTAATAAACCTACTCCTGTAAGTAATGCTAAAGCAGGGAGATTTGGGGGTTATGAAACTCCTGAGGAATTGGCATTAAAAAATCCTCAAGGCTATAAGGAACATAAAAAGAAGAATTTGATGGATTTCTTTAAACCATCTGAATAGTATGGCTAAAATAAAAGAGCAATCTAAAACATTCAGACCATTTGGAACTGATTTAAATAAGGATAAGACCTTAGGTGAATCAATATCCCCTGAAGGAGAGCCTATAGGCTTTTATAAGGGACAGCAGGTGGATTATGATGTAGTGATTGATGAAATGGAAGAAAGAGCCACAAGAAATCAAGAGGGAAAAAGAATAAAGTCAAGGAAACTCATGTTTTCAGGTGTTGATTTTAAAAAATTAAAACATGAAAGTGAGATTTAAATGGCAACAGCAGTAACTAATATATCAAAGGCAATAGCCACAATTCAAGGGGAGGCAGTTTATAACTTTAATGATGTAAATGTATGCCTTCCATTAATAACATCAGCACAAGCTCCACAGGGTGCAGGGAATGTTAATTTTCCAATCTATAATCAACCTGCTCATAGTGATGCAGATGGGTCAGAAAATACTGCAGGGACTGATTTTGGGGTAACTGCATCAACTCAAGTCTGCACTCCTTCAAGAAAGGGTATTCATACAACACTATCAGATGAGGCATCTGTAGGTGGTGCAGGGGTAGTTAGTTCTATTGGTTCTGTTTTAGGAAATGCTGTAGCTCAGAAATTTGATGCTGATGTTTGTGCATTATTTCCTAATTTAAATGGTGGAACTGATGTAGGGACAACAAATACTGCTTTGAGTTTAGCTGTATTTTTTGCAGGGATGAAAGCAGTTAAGTCATCAGGAGCATCTGCTCCTTATTCATTTGTATCTAATGCAGGTGGAATATGGGGAACTAATGGGTTGAGACCTTTATTACTTGATACAAGTAACACAGGCTTAAATTCAACAACTCCTGCTAATGAATATGCATCAACAGGCTTTGTTACTCAAATTGGATTGACTAAAGTATTTTCATCTGAGGGTGTAATAGAAGCAGGGAATGATGTTAAAGCAGGGCTATTTGGTAAGAGTGCAGTTGTTTGTGGTATTGGAGCTCAGGGATTGTTAAGAGTTGAGCAACAAAGAAATGCTACAAAAGGTGCATGGGAAGTAGTTGCATCAGGTTTCTATGATGTCCAAGAAGGACAGGACTCTCATGGAATAATGGTATTATATAAAAAAGATTAATCAATCTTTTTTTATTGGAATATGGGGGGGATTTATTCCCCCCTATAACTAAGGAGATTTTATGTCAGTAAATGACAAGCTAAAACAAGGATTTGACCATGATACATCAGGAGGGAATGACTTGAATGGTCAGATGAAAGATTATTTAAATAGTGCATGGGCTAATAATAAAGGCTCTTTAAATGATGCTTTATTCAATGAATTTGGAACAGCAGGAACTGAGGAGAATGGTCAGATATTATCTTTAAATGATAGAATGAAAAGATATTTTAATGGTAATACTATTGCAGGTGGAATCCAACAATGGAATGGAGTATCAGGTGAGGACACCTATCCTCCTGTAATGAACTCAGGATTATCTGTAGTAGATGAGGGGGTAACCACTACAGCCTTGAAATATAAATTTACTCCTAATGAGGCAGGTCAATATGATTGTGTTTTATTGTCTGATGGTGCAGATGAACCTACTACTACTCAAATTAGAGCAGGTCAAGATGCTAGTGGAACAACACTTGGAGCAGGATTTAAAAGATTAAATATTCCAATGGGTCAGGGAGAGAATTTTATACTATTTACAGGATTATCAACAGGAACATCTTATGATTTATATTTAACATTTGAGGATGATGAACATACTCCTAATGAGTCCTCAGTAGTTTATTCTCAAATAACAGGAGCTACTTTATCAGAGGATGCACCTGACCCTCCTGCTGATACAACTCCTCCTGAGTTTGTCCCTGATAATGGTTTTTCAATTTGGATGGAGAATGAACCTGCTGAAACTCATATAATAGTAAGCACTAGAATTAATGAGTCAGGTGATATATTTGGATTGTGTGTTCCTTACAATGCAGGAGCACCTACACCTGCTCAGGTAATAAATCAGGATGACTATGGTTCTGTTACTATAGCTAGTGCTGATAATGTTACAGGGATTGATGGGAATGAAATTGTCTCTTTAACTTTTGATGGATTGACACAAGATACTCTTTATGATATATGGATAACAGCTAGGGATACAGCAGGAAATGTAATGTTAAGTTCAGCTAAGTTAAATGATGTTAGAACAGCAGAAACACCATCCCCTGAGCCTGATTATGTCAACACACATTGTCAAATGCAAACATATGGGGTTGTCCCTAAAATAACTGATGATTCAGATTATTTAGCAGATGATTGGACTTTTTCAGCTTGGTTAAAAAATCCATCAAGTGGAACAACATTATTAAGTTATGGATTGCCTGAGGTATTTGATGAAGGAGCAGGTGTTATTCATGGTTATAATGGATGCGATTTAACAGGTGATGATGCTTATAATAATTTTTTATCTATAGGATTTAGTAATGATGGAAAGTTAAGGCTTATTACTGGTGGTGATTCACCTGAGGAAAGTGATGCTTATTATAGCACAGACACAATAGAAAATATCATTACAGGATACAACCCTAATGAATGGAATCATTGGATAGTTACTTTTGACATGGCAGGACAATCTATTGTAATATATGTTAATGGGGAAGTTCTTTTTAATGAATCAATAACTGCATCTCATTTTCCTGATAATATAAATCAGGATGTAAATAAGCAAGTAACTACAGGTTATTTATTAGGCTTTTGGGAGTTTGACTATACACCACCTAATGAAGATACAGTTACTAAAGCCTTCCCTTATTGTGAGTTTGATTACTATGGTCAATGCAAAATTGATGAGGTCTGTATTTGGGATACTAAATTAGATAGTAGTAATATTGCAAAGGTCTATAATAATGGAGCAACCTTTGATTTATCCTCAAATAATGGAGATTACAATCAATCTGCTAATGTTAAGAGTTATCAAAGTTTTGATTCTGCTCCTCAGATTGTTGGGATAGTTGAGCAGTTAAATACTGATTATGAGGAATTTCAGAGTAGTTTAATGGTAGAATACCCTGACACAGGGAGGTCTAATAGGGAGTTTTACCATTATGATATAAATAATGCTGTTGCATTATTTAGTATGTGGATTGAGGATACTCCTGATACTCCAATAAGTGTATATAATAGGAGTAACACAAGGGGAGCATCATGGATTTCCCCATCTGCAAGACAATCAAATACATTTGAATCAGGAGGAACTGAATAGATGGATAAATTATTAGAAGCAGTTAAGGAGTCAGAAGGATTTAGAGATAGGGTTTACAAATGCACAGCAGGGGTGGATACTATTGGATATGGATTTGCTGTTAAGGATTTGATATTAGATAGGGATATTGCTGATATAATATTAGAGAGAAAATTGGCTCACTTAATGAACAAGGTAGATGATAAATTTAAATGGATGAAATATATGCCTGAGCCTGTTCAGGATGTAGTTTATGAGATGGTTTTTCAATTAGGGTTAAATGGGTTTAGTAAGTTTAAAAAAGCTATAGCTCATTTAGAAGGTAAGAGATGGGACAAAGCATCTGCTGAAATGCTTGATAGTTTATGGGCTAAACAGACACCTAATAGAGCTATAAAATTATCTAACATAGTAAAGGCTCAAAATTGGTAGATACATTAAAAACAGCAGGAATAGGAATAGTAGGGAGTGCATTACATTGGACTGAGTATATCCCTCCTATTATGAGTGCATTAGTTTCATTAATGACATTGATATATATATTAATAAAAATAAATAAAGAGATTAAGTGATTACTCAGAGAGCAATAGTTACTCCTGATAAACATTTCCCTCTGCATGATAAAAAAGCTATTGATATAGTATGTCAAGCAATAGACAAAGTGAAACCTGATACCTACATAGATTTAGGTGATACAGGTGAATGGGAATTATTTAGTAATCATTATTGGAGGGATAGAGAGAGACCTCCATTAGAGATATTAATCCCTATGTTAGATAAAGAGGTTAAAAAAGTAAATGAAGGAATGGATATTATAGATAGACATTTAAATAGAGTGGGTTGTAAGGAGAGGCATTTTATTCAGGGGAATCATGAACTATGGCTTGATAACTTTGTTACTAAGCATCCATATCTCCCCAAGTATATGACTCAGGAGGCTCTTAAATTAAATGACAGAGGTTATAAATATTGGGAATATGTATCAACTAAAAAGCTAAAAATAGGAAAGCTGAATTTTACTCATGGAGATTATATCCCTATCCATCATGCTAAAAAGCATTTATCAGCATATAAAGAAAATATAATTTATGGACATACTCATGACCTTCAGAGATTTACTGAGACAGGATTGGGTGGAACTCAATCAGCTTGGAGTTTAGGTTGTTTAAAAGATATGAGTAGTGAAAAAAATAAATGGTTAAGAGGGAATCTACATAATTGGAATCATGCTTTTGCTATAGTAGATTGGTTTAAAAATGGTGATTTTAAAATAGAAATAGTTGAAATAATTAATGGTAAAACAAGTCTATGGGGGGATATGATTAGTGCCTGAATTAAGTCCTAAACAAATTGACAAAAAAAAAGCTGATAGATTATTAGCTCAGAGGATTCTTAAAGATAAGGCTATGTATGTTGTGTCATTAGGTGCTTTGCCTGTGATTCTATTATGTATATTAAGTTTGATTTACTCAGCACAGACTTTATCAGCAGAGAGTTTAGCAGTTATCTCAGGTGTGGTTAGTTCTGTTGTTATATCATTAATAACTATTTTATCATCTCTATCAGGAGCAGATAAACCTGACCCAATGGTTGAAATATGTAAAACATTAATAAATAATATGATGGAAGATAGTTCTAAGGAAATAATATTAGATGATAAATCTGTTAGGATTCAAAACAAACATTCTAAAATGGTTTCAGGAAATGGTGATATTATATGGGGTAAAGGTGGGAAGCCTAAAAAATGATTGAATATATAACATCAGTTTTAATTATGTGGGGAATTAGTGAGACTATTAATTGCTCATATCCATATTATGCAGAGGATGATGAGAATGTTGGATTAATATGTAAATGGGATAAAGATGAATTTTACTATAATTCTGATAGAGGACAATGGATATTGAAAAGAGATGGAATAGATGATAATTGTATAGAGGAGAAAGCAAGGATTAAATATTGGAACAGGAGAGATAAATTTGGATTTGAGTAGATTATTTTTTTCATTTGTTTCAGGGTTTATTATAGCTATCCCTTTATGGGTTATATATATAGCCTTAAAAATTTGGATTACTGATTTAATAAAAAAATACAGGAGAAAATAAATGCCTACTTTATTAGGAATAATAATTAAAACAATATTTACTGAGAAAATGATTAAGACTTTATTAGTTGCTTTGGGTGATTATTTAGTTAAATCATCTAAAAATAAATTAGATGATAAACTATGGAAATCAGTAAGAGGAAAACTTGGATAGCTATATTATACAATATGGAGGGGATTGGGTTTTAGTAATTGATAAGGTTGAGATAGCTAAATTCCCAACTAAAGAGGATGCTGAAAAACAGCAAAATATATTAACTAAAGGGATAAAAAATGGCTAACACTACATTTAAATATGCAAGTCAAAGAGATTTACAGGATATTTTACCTGATATTGATTCCTATGATTCTAAAGAAATTATCAGAAATTTTGAACTAATTGAAACAGGTGAATCTTTATATGTATCTAATGATTGTGGGGTAATTACTAACCTATATGAGAATGGTAAAGAATTAGATGGTAAATTACAGGTTGATGATATTTCTGCATCATCAGTTACAGGTGAAACAACTACAGAGACAATTAGTATTAGTGAAACAAGCATCACAATGTCAGATACTCATGTAGATTTTGCAGTAGGTAGGATTATTAAAATTGGGACTGAATATATGTTAATCTATAAAGTTTCAGGCTCTAGGGTTGATGTGGTTAGAGGTGTTTTAAATACTGAACCACAATATCATGCAACATCTCAGGCTGTTTCTATACCTGCTACATCAGATGTTATTGATATAAATGGGGAGAATTATACTTGGTTTTATGATGAGCATAAAAATAGGCTAATAATGTGGGCTTATAAAAATCCTAATGATGATTTAATAATTGAATCAGGGGAAGATTATAAGACCTATGTAGATAGGATGCTTGTTAATGGAGCTCAGGAGCTTAGTTCATTATTAGATGGAAGATTCCCAAGACCTATACCTCCTGTATTTTTAGATGGTGCATCTACATCAGAATATGATTATCCACTCATTAGAGCTAATGCTTTATTAACTGCCTCATATATGGTTCAGACTAAAGATATAGAATATGCAGAGCAATTATATTCTCAGGTTACTAATGCTGAGGGAACAGGTTTGGCAGATAGGATTAATTCAGGTGCTATAAAATTAGCTTTTGAAATAGATAAAACTGACTCATCAGGAGATATAGTTGAGATAACTAATACAGGGACTATGAAATTAGTTGAAACTCATGGCTCATGGCTTGGTGAAAAATATGATAGAATTAAAATAAAATGCACAACTCTAGGGGCTTATGGGACTGCTATTTGTTCTGTTCAAACCTATGGTTCTGACCAATTATATGGGACTACTAATAGCTCAATAACTATATCAGGAACTCTACAGAATGTTATAGGTGGTATATATGCAAGGTTTGAAGGTTCTGCTATGGCAGTAGATGATGAATGGGATATTATTGTAAGGAATGAGGGAATGGTTGAAACTAATACTAATGCTTATAGTGTGGGGTTGTATAGATAATGACTTTAGAATTTGAAAAAATAACTTATGATAAAGTAGAAAAAGCTATCAGGAATTTACTTGATGATGAATTTAGGAATGTATATATAGCATCCCAATATATGAAACAGGGTGGAAATGAATCCATCAGAATTTCAACTCAATCAACTAACATTCTACAATATACAAATAAATCAGAGATGTTAGAGTATGAGGTTTTAATTAGATATTATCTTCAGGAAAAATATACAAAGGATGGAGAGATTTATGCTAAAGGCAGGACTGACAGGGTTAAAAAATTACTCTTTGATAATATCCAAAGTAGTGGCAATTATCATAATTTGTCTGTGGATAGCATTGACTACTTTATTTCAGATACTGAAAATGAAGATAATGAAGAATTACAAATAATAGATTTAAATGTAACTTGCAATCATTTATATACAAAATAAGGGAGATATAACAAATGGCAATAAGTAATAATTATCAGGTTAAATCTGATGTGATTGTCAATATAGGGACTGAGGTAACAATGGGGACAGCTTGTTCTCCTGCTGATGGAACTTGGCACACTATTGACTGCACAGATTTTACTATTTCAGAAAATACTGCACCACTAGAGATAGCACCTCAGAGGTCAGGAATATTAGGACAAGGAACTCATCAGGCTAAACATTCAAAGGACAAACAAACTTTTGAGATTGAGTTACAATTTAATGGTAGTCCTTCAGCTATAAATCGGATAACTACTGCATTATATGGAGTAGGAGATGGGACAAATGCTCTGACAGGTGCTTTGCCTTCTGTTAAAAAATATGAGCATGGGGTAGCTAATGCAGTTCCTATTACTTTACATTTTGAAAAAGCAGGACATGATGGGGCTAAAGATTTAATCTATAAATCATGTTTATGCACAGGATTGAGTTTTAATTATGGATTAAGTGATGGAGGTGTTTTAAAATGTTCAGCTAAATTTATGACTGCATATAATCCAACAGAGGCAACTCATGACTCTCCTGCTGATACATCAGGGAGCATTACAGACACATTAGGAACTCCATTAAATTTCCATGATGTTGATGTTCATACTATAGATTCAGGGGATGTTTTAATGAGTGATTTTAGTGTAGATATATCAAGGTCAGTCTCAGT
>CETH01003995.1_pt1 | contig 19939 bp, 13 predicted proteins | sample 361461 | NCBI WGS metagenome assembly CETH01 (sample SAMEA2622695, study PRJEB7988) | marine metagenome | isolation source: saline water (ENVO:00002010), including
GTGGAACTATGGATACTTATGATTATTTATGATTAGATTTGAACAAATTAACAGATAATAAAAATCCCCTTTTTTTAGGAGGGGATTTATTATCATCATTCAATGTCGAGGTGGCAGGATTCGAACCTGCGACCCCCTGCTCCCAAAGCAGGTGCGCTAACCGGACTGCGCTACACCTCGAAATAATCTTGTATTAATCAACTTTAAGCCCGATAATTTATTACCTTTTTTTATAATTTCATTGTTTTAATTATTTACAACAAATAATTTGCAACATTATAATAAATGTATTAAAATACTATCGAAGGGATATTCATTTAATATGGCTATTATACTATATATATTATTTTTTTACTTAAGTATGATTTCAGCTAATGAAACAACAGGAAATAATATTTACTATTTCCCCCCAGGTCCAAATCTTGTTAGCTTTAACATATTACCTGATGATGCAAGTATAAATAATATATTTTCAGATATAAACAATAACTTAATTTCTATTATTTCTGAAGGTGAAATAAGCCATCAAGTAAATAATCAATGGGTTGGCAGTCTAAATAATATTGAGCATAATAAAGGATACTGGATAATAGCATCTAGTGTTTCTATATTAGATATTCATGGAAATACTGAATCCTCTCCAACATATGTATTATATCCTGGAGCAAATTTAATATCATACCCACATAATTCTTATCAAGAAATTGAAGATGCCATGCCATTTTATATGTATAATAATTTACATGCTATTATAGGGCAAAATTCAGCGGCACTATTACATCAAGGTGAAGTATTTGGTACACTTACACACTTTGAACCTAATAAAGGTTATTGGTTTTTAATGGATCAACTAACTCCATTTGAATACAATATGCCTATAGAAGGATCTGAACAAAATACAAATTATAGAAATGATGATTTTGATATCACATATAATCAGTCAACAATGCAATCAGCATTTTTTATTAAAGAGGCTTATTACAATGGAGAAATATTAAATAGCAATGACAATATTTTAGCTTATTGCAATGATATAAATGTTGGTGGGCGCTATTGGTCTGGAATAATGACTGATATTATTGCTATGGGTAATGATGGATACAGTGAAACTGAAAATTACTGTGAAGAAATGCAAAATATTTCAATATCAATCAATAATGAAAATGAATCTTCTGCAATGCATATAATTGGTAATAACAATTGGCAAAATAATCAAATTTCAATTATATCAATATCAAATATACCATTGGGTGATATTAACTTTAATAACACTATTAATGTTACTGATATAATTATCATTATAGATCATATAATTGAAAATAATATAATAGCAAATGAACATAAATTATTTTTAGCTGATATAAACTCTGATAATGCTATTAATATTACTGATATAATACTATTAATAGATTTAATTATTGAATAGTTGAAAATAATAAATAGATATATATTCAAGGAATTAATCTCCCCTTTTATCCTTTCACTATTTATTCTTGTATTTGTTTTATTAACACAATTTATGATTAAACATTTAGATAAATTTTTAGGTAAAGGGTTATCATTTGGAGTAATATTTAAATTTATCATATACCAATCAGCGTCTATACTATCACTTGCAGCTCCAATGGCTATACTTGTTGCAACAATGATGGCTTTTGGAAGGCTATCATCAGATAATGAAATTACAGGGTTTAAAGCATCAGGAGTTAATTATTTTGATTTTTTAAAGCCTAGTCTATTATTTGGATTTATAATTGTTCTTAGTATGATTCCATTTAACTTATGGATTTTACCTGATATGAATCACAATATGAGGAAACTATCTTATCAGGTAAGCAAAGACAGGCCCGATATAGAAATTAAAGAAAACATGATTAATATTTTATATGAGAAAATAATATATGTAGGAGATAGGATTGGGGAAAAATCATTTAGTAACATTATAATATTTAATAAAGAGAGTATAAGAAATAAAACAACAATTTTAGCAGAACAAGGGACATTCAAATCTCTTTCTGATGGGATTATACTTAACCTATATAATGGATCAATACATGAAAATATTAAATCATCTAATGATGAATATAGAAAGACGTATTTTGAAAAATATAAAATATTAATTCCTTTTAATAAAATAAATTTAGATAAAAATAGAGTACTAATCAAAAATGACAGAGAAATGAATCTAAATACTATACTTTCTGAAATAAGATTAAAAGAGGTTGAAATTAATGATTTAAATGATAATAACTATAAAAGCTTAATTAAAATAAATAATCTTGAAATTGAAAAAGAGCAACTTAATACAGAATCAAATATCCAAAATAAAAAAAATAATATTCGATTAAATCAAATACAAACATCCATAAATAACATAAAAAATAATATAAGAAAAAATGATAAAATCATACCTTTATTTAAAAATGATTTAAATAAATATAAAGTAGAACTCCATAAACGATTTTCTATCCCAATTGCATGCATAATATTTATTTTACTTGGAATCCCACTTGGCATAGTATCTAAAAAAGGAAATTTCAGTATAAGTATTGCGATAAGCTTAGGATTTTTTATTATATATTGGGCACTATTAACAATAGGAGAATTTTTAGGTGATGAGGGAACACTGCATCCAGCTCTTTCAATGTGGATAGGCAATATTTTTATAGGTATTTTATCAATTTATTTACTTTATATTTCATCTAATGAAAATTTTACCATAAATAATAAATTAATAAGTATAAAAAAAATTTTAAAAAAATGGGGAAATAAATGAAAAACTTCATAATACATGTTTTTGGAATAGATAGAATAGGGATGACATTCGATATCACTAAAGAAATTAAGCTTTTAAATGGGAATATTGAAACAAGTAAGATGATTAAACTTGGAGAAGATTTTAATATGCTTATATTAATTTCTTTAAATCCAAAAAAAATAAGTATTCTTAAAGAAGCTTTAAAAGAATATACCGATTTATCATTCACAATAAAAGAAACATCGAAAGATAATTTTAATAATGGGAATAAATTTATTTTCAGACTAAAAGGAGCTGACAATGAAGGAATTGTTCATTATTGTACAAAACTATTTTCTAAGCTAAATATTAATATCTTAGATTTAGAAACAAAAATTATGAATGCACCAAATACAGGGAGTCCTCTTTTTTATATAAAAGCAGTGTTATTAATTCCTGATGATAGTAATATAAAAAATCAATTAGAAGATAATATAATCAAAATTGAAAACGATAAAAATGTTGTTATCAAATTTTCTAACTATGATAGTACACTTAATCATTAAATCTGGTTAAAGGATTAGAATCTTGACAACGTTCTAATGGTGGGTGATCTGAATTAAAATATTCCTTATAACTATCACACCATTCTGTTTTAAGACAACAAGAATCATTACATATATCTATTTCTATAATATCATTTGGCATTTTCCAATCTGCCTTATTATCTAAAATAATATTTTGATTTAAATAAGTATAACTTCCTTTATCATATATAGATTTAATTGATTTTGCAAAAATAGGAAGCGCTGCAGATGAACCATATTGCTTATTTCCTAAAGTCATTGAGGGATCATCAAGCCCAACCCAAACACCAATGGCTATCTGTGGGGTAAATCCTACAAACCAAGCATCAGTTTTACTATTTGTTGTGCCTGTTTTACCTGCTGCTGGAGCATAAAATTTATACCTCCATCGTATTGAACCTCCTGTTCCACTATCTATAACAGATTTCATCATATCTCTTAATATAAAAATATCACTTTCATCAGCAATCTCAACTGAATTATTTAAAAACTGTTTTATTTCTCTACCCTCATTATCTCTAATAGAAATAATTGATAAGGGTTCAGTTAATATGCCATTATTAGCAATAGCAGAATATGCAGATGTTATTTCTATTGGGATAACTTCGGATACTCCAAGAGCAATAGCATCTACAGCTCTTATTGAGGTTGATAAATCAAATCTATTTGCTGTAGATTGCACTAATTTTGGAGAGACTAGCTCTTGTACAATTCTTACAGAAATCAAATTCAAAGATCTCCTTAATCCATCTCTTAAGGTTGTCAATAACCCTGTAGAACCATCATGATTTTGAGGATTCCACCTAGTAGTATCATCTATAAAAAATACTAAAGGCTGATTAAGTAATTGCGTGCATGGGCTATAACCTTGTTCTAAAGTAGTAAGATAAATAAAAGGTTTAAATACAGAGCCTGGTTGCCTTTTAGCTTGAGTAGCTCTATTAAAATGGTCTAGATATTCAGGTTCATTTCTACCTCCAATCATAGATAGTATATGACCATGTACAGGATCCATCGCAACCACAGCACCTTGTACTAATAATTTGCTTCTAAATGATTCTGGAATAATTATAGTATCATTACTTAATAAATATTTTAAGGAATCTATAGTGATTTCAAACTGATCAGATAATTTTTGAAGTTTTTTATTATTATTCAATAAATCTTTATTAAAAATTTTCTGATTTTTAATCATAACTTCATTGAATACATCTTGTACTATACTATGTATTCCCATATCTAAAGTTGTATTGATATTTAATCCATCTTCATAAATATTAATATCTAAAGTTTCATCTAAAACTTCCATTTCTCTTCTTATATGTTCTGAAAAATAAGAAGCTAAACTATTATCATAATCAATATCTTTTATTGACAATGATTTTGATTTTTCTATCGCAAATACTTTTTCACTAATATAATTTTGACTTAACATAACACGTAAGACTAAATCTCTTTTTTTAATTGCTCTCTGAGGATGATTAACAGGCGTATATTTTGCAGGTGCAGGTAATAATCCAATTAACATTGCGGCCTCATCCAATGTTACCTCTGATACATCTTTACCAAAATAATATGCAGAGGCAGCTTGTACTCCATATGTTCCATGACCAAAATAGACAGAATTAAAGTATAGTTCTAAAATTTCTGCCTTTGTATATGTTTGTTCTATTTTTATAGCTGTAATTAATTCTTTAATTTTTCTAGTAATCTTTTTTGATTGTCCTATATAATATTTAGCACTCTTATTTTTATACATTGTTCTTGCAAGTTGTTGAGTAAGTGTACTAGCACCTTGTTTAGAGCTAAAGGATAAAATATCAACTAACAATGCACGAAAAGTAGATTTAATATTAATACCATTATGTTTATAAAAATCTCTATCTTCCATAACAATTAATGCATCAATAAGATGCTGAGGGATATTACTTATATCAACCATATCTCTTTTATGAGTATACAATTTTTTAATAACAACATTATCAGCTGATAATATTTTAGAAACCTGCTCAGGATTATATTTGTTTAATTCATCTATTGATGGAAGATTGTTTGATAAATATAATAAATAAAAAATAATAGAAATTGCTACTATAAAAGATAATAAGAATGTATGTTTAAAAATATTATACCAAGTAATGTGATTCAACTTATCTTCATTACTATTTTCTTGTATTTCCAAAATAAATACCTACTGCGGATTAATCATATTCTGAGGATTTAGAACTCTATTTAACACTTTTTTATCAATAATATTTTTTTCTTCTACAACTTCTCTTATAGTTTTACCTGTATTAAAAGATTCATAAGCAATATCTGCAGCAGCGTCATAACCAATAATTGGAGCAAGTGAAGTACACATAGCTAAACTACCTTCTATATAATTTTCACATTTAATTTTATTAGCGGATATACCTTTCATAAGTTTATCATTAAATATATATATTGAATTAGACAAAATTGATACAGAATAAAGAAGATTATGAGCAATAAGAGGTAACATTAAATTTAATTCCAATACACTGCCTAATGCTCCTAAAGTAACAGCTAAATCATTAGCTATAACTTGTGCAGAAACTTGCAGTATAGATTCACATATAACAGGATTTACTTTCCCAGGCATAATTGATGAACCAGGTTGAACTGAAGGGATATTAAGTTCCCCTAAACCTGACCTAGGTCCAGAAGCAAGCCACCTAATATCATTTGCTATCTTAGATAAAGACACAGCTAAGCCTTTTAAAATACCTGCAACTTCAACGGAACAATCTTGTGCAGACTGAGCTTCAAAGTGATTAGGTGATTCAATAAAATCAATTTTGGTATAATCAGATATTTCTTTTGCTATTAATTTTCCAAAATCTTTATGAGTATTAATTCCCGTACCAACAGCAGTTCCACCTTGAGGAAGCCTCTTTAAAGTATTATGCACATCAATCAATCTATTTTTACTTTTAATGAGTAATTCTCTGTAACCTGAAAATTCTTGTGATAAACCAATAGGAGTTGCATCTTGCAAATGCGTTCTTCCTAATTTTAAAACATCTTTAAATTCTTTTTCCTTAGATTGAATTGAATTTATCAATTTATTAAGATTAGGAACTAATTGTTTAATAATCATTAAAGCTACAGAAATATTAATCGCTGTAGGAATTGTATCATTACTTGATTGTCCCATATTAACATGATCATTAGGATGGACATTAATATCTTTACTATTATTATTTGCCAATGAAGAAATCACTTCATTTACATTCATATTTGTAGAGGTACCAGATCCTGTTTGAAAAACATCAAGTGGAAAATGTGCTGTATTTGATTCTTTTAATAATTGATTTGAAGCATTAATAATTGAATCAGAAATCTTTTTATCAAGCAAACCTAATTTACAATTAACAATAGCAGCAGATCTCTTAATAATAATAATTGCATTAATAAAATCAATAAAAAATCTTGTATTACTTATAGGAAAGTTTTCAACAGCTCGTTGAGTTTGTGCACCATACAAAGCATCTACAGGGACTTTCATAGAACCCATAGAATCTTTTTCAACTCTATACTTATTATTTTTCATAGTTTACTATATTTAAGCTTATATAATATTATAAATATATAATTAAATAAGGTTTCAAACTATTTGACATTCCAAGAATTAGAGCCCTTAATAATTGATTGCAAATCAATATCTTTTTCTTTTGCCTTATTAATCTGATCTATCATCATACTATCATAGGTAGGCTTATCTTCTTTATAGAATATTCCAATAGGGACAGGAAGGTTCTCATCATATGTCATCTCACTTATAAGTAAGCCTAAATTACGGTCCTTAGGATTATGAACAATAAGATCATCAATAGAATAATCACTCCCTATATTAACAACTTTAAAATTTGGGCCATCCAAAATTAGGCCCTTATCTTTTTCTTTACCAAACAACATAGGCAAACCCTCTTCTAATGCTATGACATTATCTGATTTCACTTCTCTATCTGTTAAGTTAGAAAAAGCGCCATCATTAAATATATTACAATTTTGATATATTTCTACAAAAGATGTACCTATATGTTTAGCAGATTCTGCAACAATATTACCCATATGTTTCAATTCTTTATCTATTGTCCTAGCTATAAAAGTACCTGAAGCACCAAAAGCTAAAGCTGGTGGATTAAAAGGATGATCAAGAGAACCCATAGGTGTCGATTTTGTAATTTTACCTACTTCAGATGTTGGAGAATATTGTCCCTTTGTTAATCCATATATTCTATTATTAAATAATAAAATATTCATATCAATATTTCTTCTTAATACATGTATGAAATGATTTCCACCAATACTCATAGCATCACCATCTCCTGTTATGACCCATACTGATAAATCTGGATTAGATAATTTTACACCAGAAGCAACTGCAGGGGCTCTTCCATGAATAGAATGAAAACCATAAGTATTCATATAATAAGGGAATCTACTAGAACAACCTATCCCTGATACAACAACAATATTTTCTTTTGAAATTCCAAGATTAGGGAATGTTTTTTGAACTTGAGCTAAAATTACATAATCTCCACAACCAGGACACCATCTAACATCTTGATCAGAAGAAAAATCTTTTTTTGTAAGCTGTATTGTTTCTGTCATCTTAATCCTCTAAATGTTTCTTAATTACTTCAAAAATCTCATTTGAACTAAAAGGCTTACCTTTGATGCTATTATAGCCTTGAGCATCAACCAAATATTTAGCTCTTATTACAGTTAATAATTGCCCCATATTTAATTCAGGAATTAAAATCTTATCATAATTTAATATAATTTCTCCTAAATTTTTAGGGAAAGGGTTAATATATTTTAAATGTAAATGTGAAACAGACAAACCTTCTTCTTGAGCTTTTACAACAGCTGATTTAATAGATCCAAATGTACCTCCCCACCCTATCACTAATAATTTTCCGCTTGTCTTACCTAAAACTGTAGCATCAGGAATAAAATTAGCAATTATATCTACTTTTTCTTGTCGTTTTTGCGTCATCAAATGATGATTGTCTGGATCATAACTTACATTTCCTGTCTTATCAGCTTTTTCTAAACCCCCTATTCTGTGTTCTAAACCTTTAAATCCTGGAATAGCCCATTTTCTAGCCAAAGTTTCAGGATTTCTTTCATATGGATTAAAATCTTCCGAATTTTCAACAGCATAATTAAATTTAAATTTTGGTAACTCTTTTACATCAGGATATTTCCAAGGTTCAGAGCCATTTGCGATGTATCCATCAGATAATAATAGAACCGGAATCATATGTTCAACCGCTATTCTTGATGCTTCATATGCCATCTCAAAACAATCTGACGGTGATGTTGCAGATACAACAACACAAGGGCATTCACCATTTCTTCCATACATAGCTTGAAACAAATCAGACTGTTCCGTTTTGGTTGGTAATCCAGTTGAGGGTCCTCCTCTTTGAATATTAATTATAACTAATGGCAACTCTGTAATTATAGCTAAACCTATTGCTTCACCCTTAAGAGCAATTCCAGGACCACTACTAGCAGTAACTCCAAGCCTACCAGAAAATGCAGCCCCAATAGCACTTGTTATCCCTGCAATTTCATCCTCTGCTTGAAATGTTTTAACACCAAAAGACTTATAGTTTGACAACATATGCAATATATCACTTGCTGGTGTTATAGGATAGCCTCCAAAAAACAATCCTATATCATTACAATGTGAGGCAGCAAGCAAACCAAGTGCTATACCTTGATTACCCATAATATTTCTATATTCACCTGATTCATATTTAGCTCTATCAACTCTATATGTAGTTTTAACTACCTCTATAGTTTCACCATAATAAAAACCTGTTTTTAGAGCTTTTACATTACCATCAATTATAAGAGGCTTATTTTTAAATTTTTTATTTAAAAAATTTATTGTTGTTTGCATATCTCTTTCATATAACCAATATAATAATCCAAGAGCGAACATATTTGTACTTCTAGCTTTTTCCTTAGCAGTTAATTCTAAATCTTTTAGAGCTTCTGTAACTAAACTAGTCATTCCAACTTTAATAACTCTATATTTTTTATCTAAGGCAGAATCATCTAATGGGTTTTCTTCATATTTTGCTAACTTTAAATTTTTTGGAGTAAAATTATCTGTATTAATAATTAACAAACCATGCTCTTTAAGATCATCAACATGGACTTTTAGAGCTGCTGGATTCATGGCTACCAGAACATCTAAATCATCACCTGCTGTATATATATTACGACTACCAAATTGCATTTGAAATGAGCTTACGCCATATAATGTACCTTGAGGAGCTCTAATTTCTGCGGGAAAATCTGGCAAAGTATTTAAATCATTACCAAAAATAGCTGTATTATCAGAGAACTGACCTCCAGTTAATTGCATACCATCGCCTGAATCACCTGAAAATCTAATTGTTACGACTTCACTGCTTGATGAATTTTTACTCATATAATTTAGTTTTAAAGATTATAAAAATATTAATTACCAACTTCTAAATTTACCTAGATATATTTATTTCAACAAAATGAAATTATTTATTAATTTAAATTACTTTAAACTAGCTTAAGTTTGACATATGAAAGATAATCAAAATATAAAGTTAACTCAATATAGTCCTGGAGCTGGCTGAGCTTGCAAATTAGGCGCTAGCGAACTTACTCAAGTGTTGAGTAAATTAAAAAACCCCGAAATAAATTCACCTATTGGAGGATTTGCTACATTTGATGATTGCGGCATACATCAAATAAATGATACACAATCTATTATCCAAACATTAGATTTTTTTACCCCAATAGTAGATGACCCCTATCTTTTTGGTCAAATAGCAGCTACCAATGCACTCTCTGATATTTATGCAATGGGAGGAACACCTATATTTGCATTAAACATAGCAGCTTTTCCTTCCAATAAATTATCTTTAAATATTCTATCAGAGATATTACAAGGAGGCATTGATAAATGTAATGAAGCTAATATATCAATACTAGGTGGGCATACAATCAAAGATGATATTCCTAAATATGGATTAGCTGTTACAGGATTAATTAATAATAATGATATTATTAAAAATAATACTGCTAAAGAAAATGATGATATTATTTTAACTAAACCAATAGGTAGTGGAATTATATCGACCGCTATAAAAAAAGGACTTGTAAAAAAAGAAATTGAAAAACAAGCTACATCTATTATGAATACTCTAAATAATAAAGCAGCTAAAATAATGTTAAAACACAATGCTAATGCCTGTACTGATGTGACTGGTTTTGGATTATTAGGCCATCTTAATGAAATATGCAAGGGGAGCAATTTAAGTGCAATAATAAATTATAAAAATATTCCGCTAATATCAGATGTAGAAAAGTTTGCTAAAAATAAAATTGTTCCAGGAGGAACAAAAAATAATTTCCTTTTTTTAAAAGATGATTTATATTTCTCAGAATCAATACAAGAATATAAAAAATTAATTTTAGCTGATGCTCAAACTTCAGGGGGATTAATTATAGCGTGCAATAAATCAAATACAAAAAATATACTCCTAGAATTAAACCAAAAATCAAGCTTTAAATCAAAATTAATTGGAGAATTCAAGAGCAAACAAGAATACAATATATATTGTAAAAGATAATGAATAAAATTTATCTTGATAATAATTCAACTACACAAATAGATCCTAAAGTATTAAAAGAAATGATTCCATATTTCAGTGAAAAATATGGAAATCCTTCAAGCCAATCACATGCATTTGGATGGGAAGCCAATGCAGCTATTGATATTGCAAGAGAAAAAATATCAAAACTTATTAATTCAAAGCCTAATGAAATTATTTTTACAAGCGGTGCTACTGAATCAAATAATCTTGCAATTAATGGTTTATTAAAGAATCAAAAATATAAAAACTCTAATATAATCACTTCTACTATAGAACATAAAGCTGTATTAGATGTTCTTCAGCCAATAAAAAATCAAGTTACATTTATTGCTCCTAATAAAGATGGAATAATTAATATTAAGGATATAGAGCAATCTATTAATGAACAAACTATTTTGATTAGTATAATGCATGCAAATAATGAAATAGGCACAATTCAACCAATAAAACAAATTGGGAACTTATGCAAAAAACATAATATTATATTTCATGTAGATGCTGCGCAATCTTTAGGAAAAAGTGATATTGATGTAATTGATATGAATATAGATTTGTTATCAATATCAGCGCATAAAATTTATGGGCCTAAAGGCATTGGAGCATTATATATCAATGATAAAAAAGAAAAATTTAATATTCATCCTCTCATAGTTGGAGGAGGTCAAGAAAACAATTATAGATCTGGAACATTAGCTACTCCACTTATTGTTGGATTTGGGAAAGCTTGTGATATCTTATTAAATCAAATGAATTCAGATAATAAAAGAATTTTAAAATTAACATCTAAACTAAAGTCAGAAATTATATCTAAATATCCATCCACTGTAATCAATGGATCAATGGAAGATAGAATACCAGGTAATATTAATCTTAGCTTTCCATTTTTAAATGGATTATCTATTTTAAGGTCTATGCCTAGAATTGCTATATCAAGTGGTTCTGCATGCAGTTCATCTAGTCCTAAGCCCTCTCATGTTTTAACTCAAATAGGAAGAAGTAAATTAGAAGCAAATACATCAATAAGGATTGGAATAGGAAGATTTAATAAAGAAGAAGATATTGATATAGCTATAAGAACTATTTTAAATGCAATAGAAAAAAAGATATAATTATTTTATAAAAATACAATCTAGCTTGATGTAAAAAGATTGATCATAATAATGCTCTGCCCTCACATTGCTATTTACATTTATATCATATTTTATAAACTCATTTAAAGAATTAAATCTCTTACCATATATACCTTTAAATCCACTGTAAATAATATAAAAATTTATTCTTTGATTCAATTCCCATTGAAAAATGAAATTTAACTCTAATGATACAAATTTTGAATTGTATAATATTGCATCAGTTTCTTTTTGTTCTAAAGAAATTTCTTGAATTTGATTGGGATAATCATAATTATGGTTTTCATCCAAATAATAATAATAATCTGGATAACTATTAATGAACGTAAAATATCTACTATATGACTTAACACTAAAACGATCAGAAATATAAGATGAAATGAGAATAGCTATTTCTCTTTCAAAAATTTTAGAGTTAGAAAAATAATAATCTTCTATAGGATTAAATCTAATCAAATTATTATTTGATGGATCTGGAATATTTGTATAAGGTTCTATTTTCAAAAAATGATATTTCTCACGATATAAATCTAAATCATAATTAATATCAATAAATAGCCAGTCTAAAGGTGAATAAATAAGATTAAGGCTATAACCACCACCATAATCATTAATTTTATTAGTAAAATATTCTAAACTATATATAAAAGACCATTTCTTTAAAGGATCACTCGAGAAAGTTAAACTAAAATTATTAGATTCAGGTTTTTTAACAACAATTAAATCTCTTTCAGATTTGTCATAATCACTAAGCTTAAGCCAATCATTATAATGAGCAAATGATTTTATATAGCTAAAATCAAATGAAGTATTATTTATATAAGATGTTAATAAATTGAAAGAAAAATCCTTATCAATTAATATACCTTTAATATTTTTAGAAGTTATATTCTGAATATTAAAAGAATAATTTTTAATATGCTTGCCATTTATTTGCTTACTAAAAGCAATCCCATAGTGATAACTTTTAAAATCATTTCTTCTTAAATAACCCAAGTAGTTTATATCTAATAAACGACTATATTTTTCATGATTAACCCAAATATCAACAATATTATTATCTAAAAAACCTCTAGAAATTTTATCAGTATAACTCATCTCATATGAATAACCTTTTTCTAGATTAGAAGTCTGAATTTCAGATAAAACGACTTGCCCATCAATTTTAAATTTATTATCTAATAAGCCAAGCATTCCATCAAATGATAAAACATTAGATTCATCGTGAAAATCTTTATAAAAAGTATTCATAAATCCAATATATGAACTTTCATTGAAAATATTTTTACGCAATCTACTTACGATTGCATCAATTTGCTTATCATCAACTATATTATCATTAATATCAATTGATGATTGCGCCATTAAAAAACCATATAGAAATCCTTTAGGGCTAGCCCCTGAAAACTTTAATGCATAATCAATATTTGTTTCATAATTATAATTATTTAAATAAATATTATCACCTATTCTTTTTGAATAAAAAATTTCAATCGGCGTATCAAAAAGCAACTGATTATTATTAAAAAAAGTACGTTTTTCATCATAATATATTTCAAACCCTGAAAAATTAATCTGTGAAGGGTCTTGTTCAACTTGTCCAAAGTCAGGATTTAAAGTATATTCTAATGATAAATAATTATTGGGATGATAGGCAATATCAAACCCAAAAGTACTTTTCAAATTATTATATCCATACTCAAATAAGCCTGCGTCAAAATCAAGAGCGCCAAAAGAATTATATTCATAATACAAATTATTATATTCTGTATTACCGTATGTAATATATGGTTGAATACTTAAATTTTTCTGCTGTGGAATTTCAAGACCTTCCAAATGTCCATAATGTGATATGATTCCATTTAATTCAATAGGTAATAAAGACCAATATAATGTTTCATTGCTACTATAAATAAATCTACTAAAATTAATACCAATAATATCTCCTTTATAATAGCGCAAAATTTTCCATGGAATTCTATATTCTATAAACCATCCTTGTTCATTTATAGATACAAATGAAGTCCAATCTGCATTCCAATCATCATTAATATCTCCTTGATCATTAAGAATTTGATAATCTGCTTCTACTCCTGCACTATTGACAGCAAAACAATAACTAGAGCTGTGATTATGCTCACTATCAATTTCTACAACAAAATAATCAGATTTTTTTTCAAATCCCTCGTACCAATCATCATGATTAGTTTTTTTACCTACTATATTACTTTTATCATCTTCTAAGAATACTCCAATATATAAAAAATAATCATCATAGATAATTCTGACATCTGTATTTTTTGTAGGCTGACTTCCAAAAAATGGTTCTGCTTGAATAAAATCATTTAGTATAATAGATTGGGACCACTCATACTCACTTAATAATCCATCAATAGAAATAGATAATTTATCATATTTTAAGGGATTATAAGTTTTGCCTATTTTATAATTTTCAAAAGGCTCAGATAATAATAAGTTTATAAATAATAATATATATATACCGAATTGCATAATATGATTTTTTAGCTGCTTTAGTTTAACACTTAAAATTATCAAAAATATTTATTATTATAAAATTCTATTTTAGAATAGATAATTTTATATCATTGATTTAAATATATGTATTAAATTAAGCTCTCAGTTTTTTTATAAAATTTATTAGGATAAAAATAATTATGAAAATTTGCGTTTTAATGAAACAAGTAGCATCAGAAGATTCACCTTTATCAATTAGCAATAATATAATAGATAAAGCCAGCTTAAACCTTGTAACTAATGAGCCTGATTCTTATGCACTCGAAGAAGCCTTACTCATAAAAGAAAAGACAAATGGAGAAGTTACTATTTGTACGCTTGGACCAGAATCATCACAACAAGTTATAAAGGATGGCTTAGCCAAAGGAGCGGATAAAGCAATACATATTATATGTGATAATACAGAAACAATGTCTTCTCTTGATATTGCTAAAATTATTACAAAAAAAATTCAAAATGAAAATTTTGATCTCATTTTCTCTGGATTACAGTCTAATGATTATGGGTTTGCTCAATTAGGAATTATAATATCTGAATTATTAGACTACTCTAATGCTTGCCTTGTAATGGGAACAGAGATAAATGAAAATAAACTAAAAATCAAGAAAGAGTTGGAGAATGGTTGGTTCCAATGGTCAGAATTGAAACTTCCTGCAAGCTTATCTATCCAATCAGGGATTAATCAACCAAGATATGCTACATTAAAAGGAATTATGTCTGTAAAAAATAAACCTGTTGATAAAATTGATTTTTCTGAATTAGGGCTATCATTAAACGCAGGCTATACAATTGATGAAATATCAATACCTCAAAAATCTAAACAAACTCAAATGATAGAAGGAGAGGTTGATGATATTGTAAGCCAATTAACAGATATTCTTAAAAATAAAATTAAAGTGAGTTAATATGAAAATACTTGTATATATAGAATCTACAAATAATAAAATCCATCCAGTATCACTTGAATCTTTAGTAGCAGCTCAAAAAATAAGCGAATCGAATGGTGCTGAAGTACACGCTGTAATATTTAATACAAATTTAATAGATGCATTATCTAATTACAAATTGGATGGATTGATTACACCAGATAATGAAGAACTAATATATTATCATCCATTATTATATTTAGAAGCATTCAATCAGATTAATTTAAAATATAAACCCAATTTATTTATATTTGGACACACATACGAAACTAGAGATTGGGTTCCAAGGCTGAGCGCTAAATTAGATATTCCTTTTATATCTGATTGTGTAGATATAAAATATTCAGATAAAATCACTGTTAATCGACCAATTTATCAAGCTAAATTAGCTCAAAAATTATCCATAACATCTGAACAAGCTATCATATCATTCCAGGCAGGGTCTTTTAGTGCTGACGACATAAATCGCGGAGTATGCAATAGTAATTCTGAATCATTTGATTTATCTTCGGTTGTTGATACAATTAATATGGGCGAAAGGTTTCAGGAGTCTTCTGGAGGAGTAGACTTATCATCTGCTGAATTTATAGTTTCAGTTGGAAGAGGTATTGGCAAAGAAGAAAATATTCCTATTGCTGAAAATCTAGCTGATAAAATAAATGCTCAAATAGGTTCTTCTCGACCTGTAGTTGATGCTGGATGGCTGGACCACTCAAGACAGATAGGTAGTTCAGGGCAAGTCGTATCACCAAAATTGTACTTTGCGCTTGGGATATCTGGAGCAATACAACACTTAGTCGGCATGAAAGGATCAAAGCAAATTATAGCAATAAGTAAAGATAAAAATGCTCCTATTTTTGAAATAGCTGATTATGCTGTTGTAGGTGATTTGCTAGAAATTATTCCAAAGCTAACAGATAATCTATAGACTTCACAGTAAAGACTTTCTATTTTTTTTAAATTTATATTTTATATCTAGCTTGCATTGCTTAAATTAAACCGACCAGTCGGTTTTTATTGTTGGAAAATTATAAAACAAGGATATCAAGTGGTACTTTTTACAAATTTAGAACAATTATTTTTATTAATTCTAATTTCTATATGCTTAGGTTCTTTTTCTTTAGAAATAATCAAAAGATTTAAAATTGTATTAAAGGGAAAAGGCTCTCTTCCCTTTGATGAGATAGGCAAAAGATTTTATAGGGTTTTCAGTGAATTTTTCTTGCAATCCAAAGTATTAAAACAAAGATTTATACCAGGATTAATGCATGCTTTTGTATTTTGGGGATTTATTGCATTCTCATTAATAACCATTGATCATTTTTTAAGAGGTTTTAATTCTAATTTATTTTCTGAATCAGGTAGAATATACTACAGCTACCTATTTGGCATACCATGGTCTTTCTTAGTTTTGATTGGAATTTTATATCTAGCATATAGAAGATTTTATAAAAGACCTAAATTTTTAGGAGATAAAATATCTTACACATCGGCTATTGTTGCATTTTTTATATCTATATTAATGATTACATATATGATTGATGCATATTGGATTGTCAATGCAATGCACCCCAAAATTATTACATTTAAAATCAACTGGTGGATACATTCTTTTCTTATCTTAGCATTTTTATTTTTAATACCCAGATCAAAACATCTTCATCTTGTATTATCTCCGATAAATATTTTTTTTAAATCCTTCATATTACCAAATCATGCTGCTGTTCCAATTGATATGGATGGAGATGAAGAGGAACTAGAAACACTTCTATCTCAAATGGATAGATTATCTAAAAAGCAAACATTAGATATTTTTTCATGCGTTGAATGTGGAAGATGTACCGAAGTTTGTCCTGCAAATAGAGGTGGTGGTGTTCTTGATCCTAAACATAATTTTATATTAGATTTAAAAAAACCTATTATGAATTCTGGTGATGTTAATGTTATTTCAGATATTAATGTTGAGGCTGGATGGGAATGCACATCATGTCAAGCTTGTACTGAAGCATGCCCTGTTGGAAATGAAGTAGAAAAATCAGATGAAATAAGAAATCTACAAGTTCTTGTTGAAGGAAATGTTCCTCAAGAATATCAAAAACTTTTTATGAATTTACAAACAACAGGCAATACAGAAGGAGCATCATCGAGTCCCTTATCTGAAAAATTACCCATCTATGATGGGACTCAAGAATTTGTATTATGGCTAGGATGCTTTTCAAAATATGCACTAGATCCCAAATATGGTGATTCTGTTTTAAACTTAACTAAAATACTTGATAATGCTCAAATAACATATGGAATCCTTGCTAAAGAAAAGTGTACTGGAGAGCCAGCAAATAAATTAGGAGATAAATTAACCTATAATATGTTAATGCAAGAAAATTTAGAAAATTTAAAAGAAGTAAAAAAAATAATTACAATGTGCCCTCATTGTTCTATTAATCTTGGAACAGAATACTCTAAATATGCAAAAATAGAATATGAAGTATACCATCATACCCAAGTTATTGAAGATTTAATAAAAAACAAGCAAATCACTGTTAAGCAAAATAATAATGATAAAGTAACCTTTCATGATCCCTGCAATCTATCAAGAGGAATGGGTGAAACTAGCGCTCCCAGAACAGCAATAAACGCGTCATGTAATAATTTTAGCGAATTAAAAGAAAACGGAAAAAACACCCTTTGCTGTGGAGCAGGTGGAGGTTTATGGTGGAAAAAAGAAACTCAAGGTCGTGCACATCTAGTAAGGGCAGAGCAAGTTATTGAATCTGGAAATGATACCGTTGTAACAGGCTGTAGTTTTTGTTACGGAATGATGAATCAGGGATTGGGGCCTCTTACTCCTGAAGGTAAAGAACAGATTAAAGTTAAAGATATTGCAGATATAGTAGCAGAAAATATGAATTAAAAAACTATGGATTTAAATAATATCCTCCAATTTTTAATTTCTCAATCCTTAGCTATAATAGGCTTCATTATTTTAATCTTAACTTTAAAACGATGGCTTTTAAAAAAGTGATATAAATCACATTAAGGTAAAACAATATTCCCATTTGTATCAAAAGCCTCGAAAATTTAAAATTTTAGTTGTATTTATCTGTAATAAATAGTATTTTTTTGCTCCACATCCAATTAGTATAGTATGGGATGTGTTGTTTTGTTAATAAGATTTGCTTGTTTTATAAACTTAATAAGGAGGAGCAATAAATGAAACGATTATTAATAATCATATCAACAATGGCTATAATGTTTGCTGATAGCCCTGTTGGTAATTGGAAGCTTTCAGGTCTTAGGGTTGATTACTTTGATATCGCCCGTGCTGATGCTACTTTTACACTTAGTGATGCCTATGGTTTTGGTATCGATGTAGTGGTAGCTCAAGTACCTGCAGGACTTCTATTTAATCATACAATCAATGGTCCTTTCACAGATGCACAACTTCAAGGTGCTGGTGTTAACTTAAATGTTAACCTATACCCTGATGGAACAGGTGTAATTGGTGAAGGTAGTTACTATCCGGATGTCGATATTGGAACAAACCCAGATGGTTCTCCTGATTGTATTACAACTGGTCAAATTTTTCCTATAACTGATAGCTTCAACTGGGAAACAGATGAAGGCCAAGATGGGAATATGTTCCCATATGTTAATATCCTTGGACTTCCATCAGCTAACCAATGGGCAGGACAACCTGCATATGGTTTAGGTGTAAATGGTTCTGGTGTATTTGACAACTGGGGTTCTGGAGACACTCAAATTCCAACTCCATCTGTTCTACCAGGAATTTTCCTTTCTGATGGAACTATATTATCATACCCTGCTTTATATGGTGGTGTAACTGCTGGTGCTTGGGGTGGATACTACAGACAAGGTGATCTTGGAGAATCTCAAGTTGAAGGAAACTCAGCTAATGATGTGAAATTCTTATTAGAATGGAGCGCTATTGATGGCTGGGAATCTGAATCTGGTTTAGGTGATGATTTAACTCTTGATGAAGATGGTGATGGTACAGACTATGATAGAATTTTTGGAGTACCATATCTAACATCAACATATATCAATAGTACAAATCCTCTATGTGATATAACAGGAGGAGCTTTAACAGGAGAAGGTGCTGGTTTGGTATATCCTGTTGCTGGTGATATAGTTAGTGAATTAGGCGGTGAAGCTGCTGTTGGTGCTATGGTAAGCGGTGCTTGTATGCAAGGCGTTGTTGATGGTGCATATGATAATTGCATTGGTCAAGTTACTGCTGGTGTAAATGGCTTATGTGAAGAAGCTGATGGACCGGTTGCTGCAGTAACAGGTCTTTGCTATGAAGCTTCTCAAAGTGCAGATT
>CETH01019833.1_pt1 | contig 19870 bp, 6 predicted proteins | sample 361461 | NCBI WGS metagenome assembly CETH01 (sample SAMEA2622695, study PRJEB7988) | marine metagenome | isolation source: saline water (ENVO:00002010), including
TTATTTCAGAAAAATTTAGAATCTTCAATGCGAAGCAATTCTTAGAATCTCTCAGTGAAGCTGAGAAGACACATATGTATTTCTTTGTGGGACGCTCAAATAAATGGGACGCACACTTAGAACTCTTTAACATAAGCGGAACTTTCCAAGTAGGTGAGACAGTTACTTTTGGTTCGGGTGGAACTGGAGTAGTTGCTGATGGAGGTGTTCTTGCTAACAGTTTATTGTTGAAGAATATTGGTCCTACAGCACTTACTACACCTACATTTAAAACTAGTGTTACTGGTGGAACTTCAGGTGCTACTGCTTTCTCTGGATCTTACAGATATGCTACGGAAGAAATTCCTCCTGCACCAATTGATAACCAATCAGAGAAGCAGACTGTATATCAAGAGTTAATCGCTGCCAAAAGAATTACCTCTTCCTTTGCTCGTCTTGTTGTTCCTCGTTACAATTGGAGTACATCGCTGAATCCAAAGTTTGACATGTACCGTCCTAATTACGCACCTACTGCTGGTGGTGGAGGTACTATTGGTGTACAGACTGCTCTTAATGATACTTCATTACCTGGATCTAAGTTCTATGTGATGAATGGAGAGTATGAAGTATTCAAGTGCCTATACAATGGTGAGAATGCTGCTAATCCAACTGGACAGAATGTAACATATGAACCAAAGTCATCACCTAGTGGTGGACAAGGAACATTTGCTAATGGTGTATACACTGAACCTGCTGGTACAGGTGGATACGTCTGGAAGCACATGTACACCCTTACAACAGGCGATGTACTTGCATTCCTATCTACAGACTTTATGCCTATTGCTGCTTCTGGAGAAGCATCTAGGGTAGCTGCTGAAGCACTTGCAGTTGATGGTGGTGTTCATGTTGTATTGGATAATGCACAAGGAACTACTGGATTACCAGCTGATGAGACATTATATACATCAATCGTTGGTGATGGTACTGGTGGTATAGTTAAATTTGTAACTACTGCTGGTGGTGGTATATCAAGTGTAGAAATTGAAGCTCCAGGTTCTGGATACACTTATGCTAGTGTTATACTATCCCAAGCAACAGTATTCACTGATGCTGGACTTACAAGTGCTTATGGTAGTGCATTTACTGCTGTAGGTGGATTTGAATTAATTATTTCACCTGAAGGTGGTCATGGTTCTAATGCTGAAGCAGAACTATTTGCTAAGAGAGTTATGACGAATATTCGTCTAACTTATGCTGAAGGTTCTGGAGACTTCCCTGTAGATAATGATTTCCGTAGAATCGGAATTATTCAAGATCCATTAGATTATGGAACAAATAATGTTGCTACTGATCCAACATTACGTGGAACAAGTGCTGTTAAATTGAATGGTGCTACTGCTGATTATGTTGCTGATGAGACGATTACCCAAACTGTTACAGGTGGTACTGCGAAAGGTACTGTAGTTTCTTGGGATTCTACTAATGGTATTTTGAAATATTTCCAATCACCTCAACTTCATACTGATGGTGGTAAAGTACTTGCATTTGAATCCAATGCTGCTAATGCAGTTGTTGGAGGAACATCAACTGCTTCTGGCACTGTTGATACATCACAGCAAGTTGGACTATTGGATGTTTCATTTACTGGAGGTTTATCAACCCCTGAGATTGAACCTAACTCTGGAGATATCGTATACATAGAGAACAGAAGATTAATTACTAGAGCTCCCGATCAGATTGAGGACATTAAGCTAGTAATTGAATTCTAATCAATCCAAAGTTAGAACAAACGTGAGATGCCTCAGAAGACGAACCTAAACGTAGCTCCATACTACGATGATTTTGACCAGGATAAGAACTTCTACAAGGTGCTCTTTCGCCCTGGATATTCAATCCAAGCGAGAGAGTTAACCCAGTTACAGTCTATTCTTCAGAATCAGATTGAGCAATTTGGAAAATATTCCTTCAAACAGGGTGAATTAGTTATTCCTGGTGAGGTAGGTCTTAATACCAAATTATCTTATGTTAAGTTATCTTCTGTATCAGAGATTCCTATAAACCAAGATGGAAAAGTTGTTTATAAGAAGTATGATATTGAAGCTTTAAAGGGGCATAAATTAAAAGGTTTAACATCTGGTGTTATTGGTACAGTAGTTTCTACTAAGTATGCTACAGACATATCATCAGATGTTGTTTATGTAAACTATACAAATAGTGGTGATGCAGGTAATGAGGAGACATTCCGACAAGGTGAGACCTTAGAGGTCGTAGATGGCGTTAATACACCACTCCTAGTGGTTGGAACCGATGGAAGCGTACTTCCTACTAGTATTTCTATTACTGATCCTGACACAGGTGTATCAGCGTCCCTAGAGAGCACTGCTATGGGATATGCTTCTGCTGTTCAGGTAGAAGAAGGTATTTACTTTGTTAATGGATATTTTGTAAAGAATAAGTCTCAGTTACTTGTTATTGATGATTATTATGATAAACCATCAGCAAAGGTTGGTTTTAAAATAGATGAGAGTCTTATTACTCCTGAAGAAGATACTACTCTATATGATAATGCAATTGGATCTAGTAATTTCTCTTCTCCAGGATCACATAGATTAAAAATTGAACTCACTATAGTTAAATACGATCTTGGTGAGATCACAGATAAGAATTTCATTCAGTTGCTTACTGTTAGAAGAGGTGCTGTACAATCACAAGTAGTACAAACAGACTACTCTCTTCTTGAGCAGACTTTAGCAAGAAGAACTTTTGATGAGTCTGGTGATTATGTTGTTGATAATTTCTCTTTAGATGTTAGGGAGTACTATCAAAAGAATGGCAATCTTGGTGTATATCCAGTAGACGAGTTTGGACAAGTTAATGGATTTACCACAACAGAAGCAGAAGATAAGTTATTAGCTAGTGTTGGACCAGGTAAAGCTTATATTAAAGGTTATGAGATTGTTAATAAGGAAACAAAATATCTTCCTATTAATAAAGCAAGAGAGACACTTAATAGAGAAGATATTCGTTTAAAGACATCTGGGTTACCAACCTATAAGATTACCAACACTTATAATACAATACCTCTTAATGCAGAAGGTTCTGAGTTAAGTGCTTATCCTAATATATTTCTTTCTTCTCTTTTTAATGATGGATCAATTGGGTTGAATAATAGTGAATCCGCTACAGATTCAAAACAAACAACAAATCGTAGAGGTACTTTCTTTGACACTAATAGTGGTGTTAGAACAATCTATATTGAAATACATGCTGATTCAGTAACTAAGTATAATGCTTTATCTGATGCAAATTGGTTAAATGATTATGCTGGCGGTGGATTGTCAGAAATTGCTATTATTACAAGTAGAGTAGGTACTACAACTACTCCTAATGGATATAAAGATATTACTCCTATTGCATTTTCAAAAGTTAATAGAAAGGAATGGAATTCAAGTACATCTGCATTTGTACTAGAGCTTACAGTTACTGCTAATAAAGATATATTAGATCAGTTTCTATTAGAATATGATGCTGGTGATGCTGGTTCTAAAAGAGAGATATATTGGAGACATGAGGATGCAATGGCTCAAGGTGAAGCTACACCTCCTGTACCATTAGGACATATTATTGATTACAATGAAACATTTACTCCTGTAATTGGAACAGTAAAACCAAGTAATATAACTCTTACCGAGAAAGGTTCTGGATTTAATCCAGATACTGATATAATTCTTTCAAAAGGTAGACAGTCTAATGGAGATGCCATTTATAATACTATATTTGGAATGTCCTATTTTGATCCTCAATTCTTCACTAAAATTATTTTAGATAGTCCTTTAAATTATGAAGGTAAGGACGAAAAATACTTTGCTCCTGGACGTTATGTGTATGGTATTGAAAGTGGTGCTTATGGTGTTGTAGAAGGAGAATCACTTGGTAAGTACACAAGTACCAGAACACTTATGGTTAAGACCCTTTTTGGGCAGTTTAAGTCGGGAGAAACTATTAGAGATGAGAATAATAATATAGTAAAGATTGCAAAGGATAATACTATTTCTCACTTTATTGTTAATAATAGGGGTGGAAATTATTCAACTGGAAGTTTTCTTAGAATAGATGGTGTTGATTATGATGATTCTAAAATTTCATTACCTATAGAAGCAGTTGGTGGAACTATCACTAGTGTGACAATTAAAGATAGGAAAGGTGTTAATGTTGAATATTCAAGACCTCCTGTTGTAGTTGTTGTTCAATCTCCAAGTTCAAGTGCAACACCAAGTGCTGCTGTTGTTACTCCTGTTCTTGTTAGAAATGCAGTAACAACCTATACACCACAAAATGTAAAATCTTTCTTCTCTAAGTTTGGTTCTGGTAGTATAAACACATTTACTTCTGATGTTGAATTAACTAAAGAAGTATATTCAGAAGTTAAGCCTGTAACAGACTTTACTTTTAGTGGTGAACAGGGAAGGAAATATCTTGAATGTAATGGATTTGGTGGAGATAGTACAAAAGTACTACAACAAGGAGATTTAATTCAATTTACTGATTCAACAGATACTATTCTTCGTTGTATAGTACAACATGCAACAAAACCTGAGGGAGTACTTAAATCTAGAATTTATCTTGATAGGTCACTACCTGCTCCTGTAAGTAATAGTAGTGTAGTTAGAGTACGTCCTTCAATTGATAACTTCAATCAAGGAACTCTTTTATATAAAACAGGAACTAATCAGGTTAGTTCAATTGTTGCAGATAGTGAAGATTCTAAGATATCATATTTCTTAAGAAGAGATTTTGTTAGTAATGGATCGGGTGGAGCTGGAATGATTACATTCGCTGCCCAATTGCCTTTTGGAACTCAAAGATTTGTTTCATTTGATGAAAGTAATTTCCTTGTAACAATTTTAAATCCAGGTGATGCTCCTGATATTGCTAAAGGTGATGTAATATATCTTACTTCTGATCAGGTAAGTATTACATCTTCTGTTGATTCTGCTAGTGGTTTAACTGCTGGTAGTGTATCTCTTTCATTTTCTGAAGGTTATTTTGGAACAATTCCTACAAATGGAACATATCCAACATTAAAGTTAACTGCCACATTAGAAGTTAGTAAAGCAAAACCAAGATTGAAGACAGCAATTGTCAATAAGAGAATTGTAATTGATTCTGTTGGTGATAATATTGTTCCTTTTAGAGGAAAAGATTATGATGGAGATAGTTTAGTAGTATACAGTTATGCAGATGCATATAAACTTAAATATGTTTATGAAGGTACTACATCTACTCCACCTACTGTAGATAGAAATGGAAATCTACTTAGTGGTACTGATGTTACTAATAGATTTACTTTTGATGATGGACAGAGAGATACAATATATGATTTATCAAGAATTGTTTTAAAACCAGGAGCAGATACACCAACTGGTCAATTGGTTGTTTGTTTTGATTATTTTGAACATACTCAAGGTGATTTCTGTTGTGTTGATTCCTATTTACATGAAGCTGGTGTTGGTCCAGAAGATATACCATCTTTCAATTCACCTGCTTTAGGTAAGGTATCCTTATCTGATGTACTTGATTTCAGACCAAAGGTTGATAATGATTCAATAACAGCTGGATTCCAAAACAATTCATTGTTATCTTCTTCTAATACAAGATCATTTACAGGAACTGGTGGTATTGTTTCTAGTACACCTGCATCCGATTCTAATTTAGAGTATACTTTTACATTTACACAAAAGCAATATTTGGATAGGATTGATGGTTTATTCTTGAATAAGAAAGGGGAATTTATTATCAAAGAAGGAAATTCTTCTTTAAACCCATCCAAACCAGATCCTCTTAATGATGCTATTTCTCTGTATTACATGTATGTACCTGCGTTTACAGAGTCTAATAAAGATATAAGGATTGTACCTGTTGATAACAAGCGTTATACAATGCGTGACATTGGTAAGCTTGAAAAACGTATTGAGAGATTAGAATATTACACTACATTAAGTGTTTTAGAACAACAAGCACTTAATATGCATGTCACTGATTCTGCTGGAATTAATCGCTTTAAGAGTGGTTTCATTGTAGACAATTTTGAGACACATAAGATTGGATCTCTTAAATCAGTTGACTATAAGTGTTCTATTGATACACAACAATCAGTTTTGAGACCACAATCTAGAGAAGATTCATTTAGATTGGAAGAAGTTAATACTAGAGATGATCAAAGATCAGTTTCAGGTTATAAGAAATCTGGAGATGTTATTACTCTTCCATATACAGAATTGGAATTACTTGGCAACTCTTTCGGTACTAAGACAATCAATCCAAATCCATTTGTTGTCCTTCAGTATGTTGGTGATTCTTTTATCGCACCATCATCAGATTCTTGGTATGACACTAGTGTAGCACCTCTTGTTACAGATAACAATACTAACTTATACTCAATCTTCCTTGCTAAGAATGAATTAAAGGATGCTTTCTCAAGCTTGTATAATTCATATAAGATCAATTGGATTGGTGCTGATAGAGCATTCTTTAATATAGGATCATTTGCCGAAACCAATAGTAATATATCTGACACTAGTGTAACTAGTGCTTCTGTTGGAAGTTCTTCAAATATTAGTCCACAAAATAATGAGATTGGTAAAGGAATTGCTACTAGAGGAGTAGGTTCTAATGTAGTTGCTACATCTTTATCATTCTTTGCAAGAAGTATTCCTGTTCATTATAAGATTAGTCGTCTTAAGCCTAATACAAATATCAGTGTCTTTATGGAAGGACAAGATATTTCTCGTTGGGTTAATCCTGACTTTAGATATACTGGTACTGCTGGAAACTCACTTTCATCTTTCAATACTCCTGTTACTACAGATGAGAATGGTAATGCTAGTGGTATTATCTTAATACCTGCTGGACAACCACCTAGAGAGAATACTACATGGACTGGAAATGTTGATACTGTATCATATGATACAGATGCTAATGAGGTTAGATTTACTACTGGTGCAAAAACAATCAGGTTTACTTCAAGCTCTACTAATGCTAATAAGAATGATGTAGAAACTTATGCAGAGATAAAGTACTATGCTACTGGTGTAATTCCAGAGAATCCATCTTCTATAGTTTCAACTTCTCCTGCTTTCTTTAAGTCTAATGAAGGTACGCAGATAGTTGATAGTAATACAGATAATCCATCTAGACCTAATCCACTTGCACAGACATTTACTGTTGATGGATTTGATGGTGGATTGTTTGTTACTAGTGTTGATCTATTTTTCGCACAGAAGAGCTCTAATATTCCTATTAGAGTATATCTAACAGATGTTGATAATGGAAAGCCTGGAAAGAATATTATACCAGGAACACAAAAAGTTCTCAATCCAGATACTTATTTGAGAGTAGTTGCTAGTGATACTCTTACATTGACAAAAGGAGAAAAGGTAACTGGAGTATCATCTAATGCTTCTGGTCCTGTTTCTCGTGTTTTTGATAAGAATAATATTGAAGTAACTCCTTCTGCTACAGGATTATTTACTTTAACTAATGATCAAGTCTATACTTTATTGTTGGGTAATCATAATGGTATAGATTTCAAACAAGATGAGAATTTATCAGTTTCTAGTATAACTACTGCCAATAATACTAACAATACTACTTTATTATTGAAAATTGTTAAAGATTCTGGTAGAGTTACTGATTTGAAGATTAAGAATACTGGTTATGATTATGATTCTGCTATTGTAACTATTGAAAGTCCTCAACTTCCTGGTGGTGGTAATGCTACTGCTACTGTAAGAGTTTCTGGAAATAAAGTTTATCATACAGAATTGGTACTTGCTGGTTCAGAATATACAGAACCACCTTCTGTTGTTATACGTGGAACAGGTACTGGTAATGCTGGTGCTGAGATTGAATCATTTATTACTATTGATTCTCCAGCAGTTCGTATGGGTATTGCAATTGATGAGGTTGGAGTAACTAATTCTACAATCCCAACTAAGTTTGATTTTGATTATCCAGTTTATTTACAGAATGAAACTGAATATTCTCTTGTTGTTGAAACAGATTCTATTGATTATCAAATATGGGCTTCTGCTCTAGGCGAATCTGATATTGCTACAAGCACAACAGTAACTACTCAACCTTCTCTTGGTTCTCTCTTTAAATCTCAAAATACTAATGTTTGGACAGAAGATCTATTTGAGGATATTAAGTATAAGATACATCGTGCAGAATTTGATATTACAAGACCAGCAGAATTGTTATTAACTAATGAAGATCTTGGATATGAAAAATTGTCTATGAATCCTATTCAAACTGATGCAACTTCAAATTCAACTGCAACATCATCTCTATTTAAAAATAATAACTTTAATGTTAAAGTAAATCATTCTGATAATGGATTTGATCCTGATGGAAAATCATATGTATTCTTTAAAGGCACATCTGATGTTGGTGGTGTAACAGCAATTCAATTAAATTCAGAGTTATTTAAAGTTAATAACACAGGTGTTGATCATTATACTATAACATCTTCTAATAGAGCATCCTCAACTTCAACTGGTGGTGGAACAGTATTAGCATCATACAATAGAAAGTTTGAAAAGCTTCATGCTATAGTTCCAAATCTATCATTTACACAGACTAAGGTTGATAGTTCAGTTAAAACAACGAATGTTTCTCCTATTGATGATAATGTTGGTACATTCACTTCATATTCACAAACTAATTACGAGAAAACTTTCTTGAATGAGGATTTCTTCTTTATTAATCAGAAAATACTTTCTTCTAGAATTAATGAGATATCTAATAATATTAGTAGATCTTTAGAATATAAGATTGATATTTCTAGTACTGTTTCTCACTTGTCTCCATTAATTGATTTGTCTAGAGCTTCAGTAAAAACAATTACAAATAGAGTAGAAAATCCTAAAGGAAATGAAGATAGATTTGGTCGTAGAGATCAATTATTAGAATTCTATCCTGTATATCAGTTTGAAACTAATGGTGTTGATATTGCTAATGGAGAATCAATTACTGCTGGTGGTCAGAAATTGGAAGGAGGAACTAGTGGTGCTATTGGAGATATTGTTAAAGTAGTAGGATCAGAAGTATATGTTAAAGTCAAAACCAATGATACATTTGTACCAGGTGAATCTTTAACTTTTGCTGCTGATACTTTTGCTGGTGCTGTTACTGTTGCTAGTACTTCTAATGTAACTATAGTACCTTTTGATATACCTGATGTTTTATCACCACCATCATATGTAACGGCTAGAAACCCAGGTGTTCCAGCAGATACATATGATAATAAAATTTCTGGTAGAGTCTTATTATGGAATGAGCAATCTAGGGTTCTTACTGTAACTAACGATAAGCAACCTATTAATAATGATTATACTGCTACTATTAATAGTAGTGCTAATTATACTAGAAATGCAGTTGTTGATTCACAGGATAGTGATATATTCCGTGCTGGAGGTACTTCTGCTCTTGGAGATATTATTTCATATACTGATCAGGACGCAGATAAACAGCTTTTCATAGAAGTATCTAAAGTATCTTATACTAATGGTATTGAATATACAAGTGATATTCAATCTAAGGATAGTTCAAGTATCGCTAAATATGTAACGAAAGAAGTAGCGATTCAAAACCCTGCCACTTCAATTGATCTTAAGATCACAGCAAATACAAGTGAAATTGAAAACATTTTAATTCTTTATAGAACTAAGAAGTCTTCTTCTCAAGAGAACTTTGAAGACATTGAATGGATTAAGTTTAATGATACTGGATTACCAGATGTTAGTATGATTGCAACTGCTGAGAATTCTATTAGTGGTATTACAGAAAAACAATCTTCTTATCAGGAGTTGAGTTACAGTGTTGAAGATCTTCCTGAGTTCTCATCATTTGCCATAAAGGTCGTAATGAAATCATCAAACCCTGCATTTGTACCGAAGATCCAAGATCTACGGGCTGTAGCATCATACTAAAGGATCCCCATCATGCCATTAAGAAACGTAGCAACCACATTCACAATAGAACAGCAGAGGTTGGAGATTAACAATCTCGCTGGTGATGTCAATAACATAGAGACAGGAGCAACTACAGTTGCTACTGCAACTACAGCAGTTAATGCAACTAATGCAACCACTGCTGCCACTGCTAATGCCCTTGCAGCAGGTGCAACTGGTACTGACCTCACATTGAGTGGGACGCTAACAGTCAACGGCACTCAGACGATTCTGAACACTGAGACACTTCAGGTGGAGGACAAGGAAATTGTCATTGGTAATGTCTCATCACCTACTGATGCTACAGCTCATGGTGGTGGTTGGAAGTTGAAGGGTGCTAATAACAAAACTATTACATATAATCAGACTGGGGATAAGTGGGAATCCAACAAACCATTTGAAGCTTCTAACCTTTTATATAATTCTGGCAATCAAACAATTACTAATACAGGAGATACCGTTTTAACTGTAAGTGGTCCAGGTCATTCACAATTAAGTTTAACTAACACAAGTGGTACTGATCATTGTTCAATTAACTTTGGTGATAATGATGATATTGATGCTGGTGAAATACGTTACACAAACTCAAACAATACTTTATATGTTGAAACTGCTGGACAGATAGCTCTAAGTATTGATAGCAACCAAGTTGCTTCGTTTGTAGGACAAATAAATGTTGAGAGTCAAGGAACATATTTTAAATCAAATCAATTAAAATTTAATCCATCTGGAACTGCTTATATTGATCATGGAGTAACTGGTAATGACATAGTTTTTAGATTGTCCAATAGCAATCCTCTTGATACTAGCACACTTACTTTAAAAGATAATGGATTTGCTGAATTTACAGGTGCTAATGATTTAAGAGTAACTCTTGGAAATGTAGGTACAGCAGGGACTAATGATTCTAACTGGATAAGAGGATCAAATAATTGGTTGATGTATAATGGTGCTAGTGGTGGACATATATGGGAAATTGCTGGTAATGAATGTGGCAGACTTACTTCTACTGGATTTGAATTAGGTGAAGGTCAGAAAACTATATTTAATTCTAACTCTGGAAACGGAGCTTATATAAAACACCAATCAGGTCACTTAGAAATTAAAAACGAGACTGGAAATTGCTATTGGGATAATACTGGTCTAATTAGAATAAGGACAGGTGCAAATATTGAAGCTTTAAGTATTGGTAGTGGCCAGGATGTTCAGATTCCTAATGGATATCTACAAATTGATCCAACTGATCATGATAAATTAAAATTAAAAGTTCCTTCAGGAGCTTCTGATGATTGGGCATACATGACTTTCTGGGGAGAAGATGGAAATAGAAATGCATATATTGGTACAAATGCTGCTGGTGATGTAAAGGTCAGTAGAGATGGTGGATGTAATTTGGAGATGGGTGCTAATGCAGTCTTTAATGCAAATGTATCAGATAGTAAAGGTGATTTAAGAAGCATACCTCTTAATACTCAAAGTGGATCTGGTAATTATGATTTAGTTGTTGGTGATGCTGGTAAATGTGTTTTAGCTAGTGGTAATGTTACTTTTAGTGCTGGTATTTTCTCTGCTGGAGATGCCGTGACGATTATTAATAATACTAATGGAGATATAACAATTGTAATGAATGGTACAGCACTTTACTACACTGCTGATGGTACGACTGGAAATAGAACCTTGGGTACTAGGGGTATGGCGAGTATATATTTCACCCATAACACTACAGGTTATATTAGTGGAGCTCAGTTAAGCTAATGCCTATACAACAAATGTTTCTAGGTTCAGGTGGAGCACCAGTTGATAACGGTGGTTCAATGTATTTTGCAGGAACTGAGGGTAATGATTACATACAAGTTTCAAATTCAAGTTCTGTCTATCAACTTGGAGCAGGTGATTTTACATTAGAGTGTTGGGTTAAAACAACCACAACAGGATCAGATGGATTCTATAGACGTATATACTTACATGATGGACCTGCAAATAATTATAATGGTCATTTACAGTTGGCAGTTACTCCTAATGCTGACACTTCAGACATAGGTGGAGCAAAAGCAAATCCTTGGGATAATGGAACTTTAGATATAGTTGGAGATACAACTATCAGTAATGGTGAATGGAATCACATTGCTGTTGTTAGAAATAGTGGTAAAGTTGAATTGTATGTGAATGGTTCACAGGATTCAAGAAATCAAGGATATGGTGATGTTGATTGGAATAGCAGTGTCAATGGTGAGCAACCAAGAATAGGATCACAAAATAATAGTGGTGGATGGGAAGGAAAAATTTCTAATCTTAGACTTGTAAAAGGTACAGCATTATATAATTCTGAATTTACTCCACCTACAGCACCATTAGAAGCAATATCTGGTACAGTTGTTTTAGCTTGTCAAGGTAGTTCAAGATCTACTACACCATCAAGTTGGACTACAACTGGTACTGTTACTGTAGATGATAACGACAATCCATTTGACAGTGCTAAAGATTTGGTCTATGGAAATTATGGATGTTCATTTAATGGTAGTTCTTACTTAGAATTGGATGATGATACTGAATGGGATCTTTCTGATGATGATTTCACAATTGAGTGTTGGTACTACCCAACTTCACATGGTAGTTACGAAGGTCTAGTACACCAGTGGCCAAGTAATAATTATAATGCAACGAATGGTTGGTGCTTAGAACCTGTTGGTGGAAGCTTAGATTTCTATTATGCTCTACCAAGTGGTAGTATTTCTCATGCTACTGGACCTAGTAGTCAAATTCCTTTGAATCAATGGAATCATTGTGCAGTGTCTAGATTAGGAAATAGTATTAGAGTATATCTAAATGGTACTCATGGTGGTAGTCATTCTTATTCTGGTACTATTCAGAATGGTACAGGTCCAGTCAGAATAGGTGGTGGTTGTGCTAATGGTGGTAATGTTAATGGATACATTTCTAACGTAAGAGTAACAAGAAGGCAAGCAGTTTACTGGAATAATTTTACTCCATCCTCATCACCTATAACTCTGTTGAGTCAATCAATACCTGCTCCTGGTAATGTCAATCTTTTGTGTTGTAATAATTCTTCTGTTACTGGAAAAGTAACTTCTCCTGGTTCAATTAGTACCAGTGGTTCTGTTTCTAGCGTAGCAGGTCCATTCTGATGAATCATTTGAAAGTAAAAGACAACGATCATCTCTACCGTGACGTAAACACTGGTGCGATCATAAATACTGACAGATCTTCTTTTGAGAAATATAAAAAGTCCAGACAAAAATTTCAGAATATGGAACACGAGTTGGACTATGTGAAGAGTGAGATAAGTGAGATCAAATCCCTACTCAAGCAGATAGTGAAGTCCAATGACAACAATTCTTAGACAAGTTGATAAAACCTTTACCTTTGAAGAACAAAGGGTAGAGATCAATGAAATAGGTTTGGATTTATATAATCTCAAACTATCACAATCAGATGATATTGAGCTTACGGATTTTACTGTTGATACGGCAACACTTGCTAATGGAGGTGGATCTTTATCATACGCTGTAGAAGGTACTGCTCCCAATGAAGTTGGTAAGTTTACGTTTACACCTGCTGATGTATTCTCTGGTGATTATGCTGATCTAAGTAATAAACCAACGAAGTTAAGTGACTTTACTGATGATTTAAATTATTCTATACCAAGTGATCTTAATGATCTTGATGATGTTCTTATTACAAATGAAACATCAAATCATTATCTTAAGTGGAATGGAACTAAATGGGTTAATGAAGTTCTTAATGAGATAATTGTTAATAAGAATACAGCTTCACTATCTCCTGATCTCACAAGAACTATTACTACTACTGGGGTAACATTAACATATACTCCACCAGACTTAACAGGATTTGCAAAAAAGGTTTGGACAAGCGATTCTTCCCCATTTGCTCCGTATGATGGACAGCTTTGGTGGAAATCTGACGAGGGTAAGTTAAAGATAGCTTATCAGGATCCAAATAGTCTTCAATGGGTTGATGCTTCACCAGCTGGTATTCAATTAAGTGATCTAACTGTTAACGAAAAAACAGCAGCAGCAACATCAAAATTAGAGTATGATTCTGCAACTGGAATATTTGATTATACTCCTACTACTGCTGGAAGTACTGTTAGTGATTTTACTGGTGCAACATCTAGTGCTGATGGTACTGCTGGTTTAGTTATTAAACCTTCTGCTGGAGATGAAGGAAAATATTTAAAAGGGGATGGTACTTGGGCAACTGTTACTAGTGGTACTACTTATAGTGTTGTCACTGATCAAGCTGATGGTTTAGCACCACAGTTACCAACTGTTTCTCCAACAACTAAGTATCTTAGAGGAGATGGTACTTGGGTAACTGTTACTTCTAGTGGTAGTGGAATTGCTTTAACTGATTTATCTGTTGTTAAACCAAATCCAGCAGCAAATGGTAGTGGTGATGTTACATATGATAATACTAATGGTGAGTTTACATATACTCCACCAGTTATTCCAGCAGCACAGGTTCAATCTGATTGGGATGCTACTGCACCTAGTGGTGGTCTAGGAGTAATTCTAAACAAACCATATGTTCCTCCATTTGCAGAAATTGCTGATCCTGCTAATAATATTGATTCAGGAAAAGTATTAAAGTGGAATGGAACTCAATGGGCTCCTGGTACTGACATTAGTGGTGGTGGTACTAGTTCTGCTCAAGAACATGATATGTGGTGGTTGTCTACACAATCTGATGTTGAACTTGGAGCTCCTGGAGCTGACCGTATTGGATATGGTGGTGGTGTTAATGACGTTATTGGACAGGGTAGTAAAAAATTAGGTGATTTTGGTAGAGTAACTAAAGAAGGATTTGCCAAGTCTGGTAATGGAATGACAGAGTTGAATGGTGTATTTACATTTCCTAGTACTGGACAATGGAGAGTTAAGTCAACAGTACATTGCTATGGTAGAGAAAGTGGTGCTCAAGCAGGTAAATTTGCTTCTGGAATATCATACTCATCAGATTATTCTACTCCTACCAATTCAACTTATAACACATATTTGGAATGTATAGGACAACCTAAATGTTCCGAACAAACAGCAGCAAATAATTATACTGAAAGGGATACTTATGATAGTGCTGTTGCTAGTACTATTGGTGGTGGATCATTAGCTAATATTTTTGATGGTGATAATGCAACATATGTTGACATGGGAGTTGGTCATGCTGACATGTGTTATCTGTGGTTATCACATGCTCCAATAACAGACGCAGTTAAAATTACAGTTGGATTTGATGGTCATGGTGCTATAGGATTTGGTGGAGCTGACAGTGGAATTGCTCAAGACTCTGCTACTCTGTTGAGAGTTGATAATGGACAACCATATGGTGCTAATGGAGTTACAGGTTCACCTACAGAAATTATTGTTGAAGACAATACTACCAATAATAATCCAATATACAGTGGTCTATTACAAACTTTAACATTTACTGAATATCCAGATGTAAATGGTACTGGTGGTTGGAACAGAGGTCCAGGGAATAGATGTCATGTCTATTATATCAAAGTTCAAAGATTGGTTGATAATGTTTTAACTGAAATTACATACACTGCACCTGCTTCTACACCAACTTGGACTAAAGTTAATAGACAGTGGAGTATTATGGACTCTGCGATCTATCCTCACTTCAATGAAGTTAGTACAGAATATGTTTTTAACATTACTGATACTTCCACACAGAAAGTTAGATTTGATATTAATGATGCTACTACTTGTATGCAGATTGATTGGAATAATGAAAAACAGAGTAGATTTTTCTTCCAGAAGTTAGAAGGTGGTAGTGATAGTAGTTTTGATTTAACATCATTAGACGTTGTTAAAGCAGTTGCTTCTGGTGACGGTGACTTATCATATGATGATGCAGGAGAGTTTACATATACACCACCTTTACTTAATTTTTCAAATTTAAAAGATACTCCAAGCACATTAACTGCTGATAAATGGATTAAAGTAAATTCTATTGGTGATGCTTTAGAATTTACTAATGCTCCTACTGGTGCTTCTACAACCATTAATAATAATGCAGCAGAGAGAGTAATAACTGGATCTAATACTACTGGTGAATTAAATGCTAGTGATAAATTAACTCTTGCTTCTAATGGTACTCTTACACTGACTGGTTCTCTTAATGTTGATCAAGTTAATATCAATGGTGATGCAGTTCAATTGACCAGTGGGACTTCTAATCTAAAAATTAGAGGTAATGGAATTGGAGGTTCTCATCATTTAACTTTAGATGACCATGTATCTGTTGTTGGTAATTTAGAACTTAATGCTGGTGTAAAGGATAAGGATGGAGGGCTAGGTACTCCTGGACAGATATTAAGTACTACTGGTACTGAAGTAGATTGGATTGATGCTCCTACTGGTGGTGGAGCTTCAGTAACTATTTCAACAACAGCACCAACATCTGCTTCCAATGGAGATCTTTGGTGGAAATCTGATGAAGGTCAGTTGAAGATTTACTACACTGATGCTGATAGTTCTGCTTGGGTTGATACTGCTGGAGGTGGTAGTGGATCAGGTACATTTGCTGGTGAAGGTGCAGGTTTAGTTCCTGGATCTACATTAGCAGAGACATCTAAGTACTTAAAATCTGATGGTAGTTGGGATACACCATCACAAACTTTAGATAGTGTTCTTACTGCTGGTAATACAGCAACTTCAAAATCTTTAACTGTAGGTACTTTAAATGATGCTGGTGGTAATGTCAGATCTCTACCAGTTAATACACAAGCAGCAGCATATACAATTCAAACTTCTGATGTTGGTAAGTTGATTAAAGCTAGTGGTGATATAACTATTAGTTCTGCTAATGTACTATCAGAAGGAGATATAGTAACTATATACAATTCTACTTCTGGTGATATTAATATAGAAAGATCAAGTACAGATATGTACCTTGTTGGAGACAGTACTTCTCAAAATAGAGTTTTAGCACAGAAAGGAATTGCTAATCTTGTATGTGTTGGTACAAATGAATATGTATTAATGGGTGGTGGTATTACATAATGGTACAACAATTATTACATCATATGGATTCAGATCCAGTATGGACATCTAGTTCTAGTGCCACTGTTACAGAATCTTCAACATCATTAAATGAAGGACAAACCTTAACTATAACAGTTAATACTACAAATGTAGATGATGGTCTAGTATTATATTGGACAGTTGATCAGCATACTGGTAGTATTAATATTAGCGATTTTAATGCGTATTCTGGTACTGTTACTATTACGAATAGTACTGGGACAATTACTATTGATATAAGTGAAGATGCTACAACTGAAGGTGAAGAAAAATTTGCGGTTAAATTATATACTGAGGAAGAATATACAAATAATGTAGCAAATACAAACGTAATTACGATTAACGATACTTCCAATACAATACCTACTTACGATTTTAGAGTAACGCAGAGTGGTTCTAATACTGCTGTGACAAGTATGAATGAGAGTTCAAATGGATTATTAAAATTAGATACCACTAATGTAGCTGACCCTACAGTATTTTATTGGGAAATAGATACTTTGAGCTCTTCTGAAACAGCTGATTTTAGTGCTACGACTGGACAGATTACTGTTTCGGGAGGTAGTGGTGTATACGCTTTTACTGTTATTGGTGATAATACAACTGAGGGTAATGAATCATTTTTATTTCGTTTATACTCTGATTCTAATCGCACAACTCAAGTAGCAGTTACAAATACAATTACAATCCAAGATACTTCAACAACACCAGTGACAACAGTTTCTGGACAGCAAGAATGGACAACAGCAGGTACTCATACATTTACTGTTCCTTCTAATGTATACAGTATTTGTGTTGTATGCGTAGGTGGTGGTGGAGGAGGTTCAAATGGTAATAATTTTAATGCAGGATCTGGTGGTGGCCTAGGATGGAAGAATAATATAGCGGTTTCTCCAAGTCAGCAATATACTATCACTGTTGGTGCTGCTGGACAAGGTAATAGTTCTGGTGGAACAGATGGTGGAGATTCTATTTTCCCTGGTGGTGTTAGTGGACTATGTAGGGGTTATGGTGGAGACGGCAATGATGGTAGTGGTGGAGGATATATTGGAGATGGTGGTGGAAATGGTGGAAGATATGTAACTTATGGTGGTGGCGGTGGAGCTGGTGGATATTCTGGAAATGGCGGTGGTGGTGATAATACTGGTACTGTAACTGGTGGCGGTGGTGGTGGAGGTGCTGCCAATGGATTAACTGGTGGAGGTGCTGGTGGTGGAGGTGTAGGACTTCAAGGTGAAGGAACTTCTGGACAGAACTATCAAGGTGGTACTTGGAATGTTACGACCTATGGTGCAACGATGTATGGTGGTGGCGGTGGATCAGGTGGTAGTAATGGTGGTAATGGAATAGCACCTACTTTTAATAATGGATATTCTGGAGTAGTTGCTGGACTAGCTGGTGGAGGATATGGTGGAGGTGGAGGAGGTTGTAATGGAAATGGTGCTTGGGGTACATGTCAAGGTTCTAATGGTGCTGGTGGAGCAGTTAGAATTATTTGGGGTCCGAATAGAGCTTTTCCATCTACCAACACCAGTGATGTATAAGATAAATAAAACAGAGACAATTTATATGCCCAACTAAATAAAGAGATTACCGAAGCAACCATGACAGCAATTAATTTTCCAGCATCTCCTAATCCTGGAGACAAATGGCCAACTACAGGTAATATAGACGGAAAGGTCTGGGCTTGGGATGGTACTACTTGGAAAATAGTATCTACTAATGGAACAGTAACTATAATTGATAATACTGCAAGAAGTTTTGCTTTTACTGTAACTTATACAAATGTTCCTGGTAATTATAATGTAGTTGGTACTGATAGAAACGGTGAGGTTAATGGATTAAATCCAACTATCACTGTTAATGAAGAGGACACTTTAATATTCAATGTTAATGCTTCTGGTCATCCATTTTATCTTGTATGGGCTCATGGAGGATCATCTGATCAAGTAGGTGGTGGACAAGGTGTTAATACTGCATCTAATCAAGGCACAGTAAATGGTACTGTTACTTGGGTAACTGATGTTGGTGATGGAGTAGCTTTACCTCAAGGAGGACTTTTTTATTATCAATGTGGGAACCATACAAACATGTATGGAACCATAAAAGTATTACTTAAAAATACTAGTGATAGTGCATCACATATACATGATCTTATAGATTTAGATGATACTCCAAATGCATACGATAATGGTAAGTATCTAAAATCAACTGGTACAGCAACCGAGTGGGCAACCGTTACTTCTGGTGTGGATAAATTAAAAGATCTTAGTGATACTCCAACTGGATATGATAATGGAAAGTATTTAAAATCAACTGCTACGGGAACTGAGTGGGCTACTGTTTCTGGTGGTGGTACTTATGGTGTTGTCACTAATCAAGCTGATGGTTTAGCACCACAGTTACCAGCTTCACATGGTGGTAAATTCCTTAAGGCAGATGGTACTTGGGAAGTACCACCAGATACAGATACTAATACAACTTATAGTAATTTTAATACCAGTTCATCTGGATTAGTACCTATTACACCTGGCGGAACAACTAAGTTTTTGAGAGCAGATGGTACGTGGCAAGTACCAACTGGAGGTAGTGGTAATGGTGTTGCTGATGGTAACGATTATGTAACTGGTGCTACTTTAAGTGCTTCAAAAGTTTTAACTCTTAGTTTTGTTAATACATCATTAAATCAGACTGTTGATCTTGCTTCTATTGATACAGATACAACTTATAGTAATTTTAATACTTCTGATTCTGGATTAGTTCCTCAATCACCTGGTGGTACTACTAAGTATCTTAGAGCAGATGGTA
>CETH01014443.1_pt1 | contig 19868 bp, 19 predicted proteins | sample 361461 | NCBI WGS metagenome assembly CETH01 (sample SAMEA2622695, study PRJEB7988) | marine metagenome | isolation source: saline water (ENVO:00002010), including
ATAATTAATTGTTATCAATAGTAATAGATATGAATAAACTAGTTACAGATTTAAAAGCCTTACACGAGGAAACTCTAAACAACCTTAAAAGCTCTAAAGCAAACAATACGATAAGAGCATATAAATCAGATTTTAAGGATTTTGGTGCTTTCTGTGCTAAGCATGGTTTTAAATCATTACCAACAGAACCTAAAATAGTGGCTTTATATCTAACTTATCTATCAGGAAAAGACTCTAAGATTAGTACTTTAAGGCGTAGATTGGTCTCTATAAGCATGATCCATAAGCACAAGGGGCATTACCTGGATACAAAACACCCGATTATTATAGAGAACTTAATGGGTATTAAACGCACAAAAGGAAGCATTCAAAGGGGTAAAAAACCTATATTAATCAATCATTTAAAAACAATAATTAATGTAATAAATGAAGATAAAAGAGAAGAAATAAAAAAAATTAGAGACAAAACTATCATCCTTACTGGATTTGGAGGTGGTTTTAGAAGAACTGAGTTGATTTCAATAGATTATGAAGATCTCGAATTTGTAACTGAGGGGGTAAAGATCACTCTCAGAAGGTCAAAAACCGATCAAATTGGGGAGGGTATGATTAAAGGACTACCCTACTTCACTAACAAAGATTATTGTCCCGTTACTCATTTAAAAAAATGGTTAAATTTATCAAATATTAAGGAAGGTCCACTTTTTAGAAGATTTGCAAAAGGAGCCACTTTAACAAATCATAGATTGACTGATCAAACAGTGGTTTTGATAATTAAAAGATATTTAGAAATGGCCGGAATAGATAATAAAAACTATTCAGGACATAGTTTGAGATCAGGATTTGCAACGGTTTCAGCAGATTCAGGCGCCGACGAAAGAAGCATTATGGCAATGACAGGTCATAAAACAACTCAAATGGTTAGAAGGTATATTAAAGAAGCAAATTTATTTAAAAATAACGCATTAAACAATATAAAATTATAATTAGATTAAAATTCAATCTCGAAAACTATTTTCTGCAAATATTAGATCTGAGTGTAGCCAATTTATTAAGATATAATTATTATTTGCCATATAATTGAATATTTCAGAATTTAGAACATTTTTAATATTTAAATTTTTTATCTCAAGTTTATCCGTTTTTGCATCAAGAAATTCTAAAACAACAATTTTCGGTTTGTAATGATTTAAATCAAAACCTTTAAGAACATCAAGTTCATGACCCTCAACATCAATTGTCAATAAGTCGATTGTTTTATCATGTAAATTTTCATTTTTAAGTATTTCATTTAAAGTTTTAGTATCTATTTTTTTTATCTTTTGTACTTTTGCGTTTTGTTTATCAGATACATTTTTATCAAGGGTATTTAAAGGAGATTTATTGTGATAAAAATATAAATTTTTTGTACTGACCGTAGATGATAGGGCACAATTTATATTAAAATCAGCATTTCTAAATTTTTTAAATAAATTTATACAATCATAATCTAAATCAATATTAACACCGGACCACCCTCTTTTATAAAGAAGATAGGTATTATTATTAAATATTGGGTGATTGCACCCAACATCTATATAAAAACCATTTTTTTTGTTCTTAAAAATATTGTTCAAAAGAAGGTCGATCCCAGTTTGTGAGAAAGAAATTTTTTTAGATTTACGCTTACGGTTTAAAAAACTTAAAATATCTTTTATATAATTAAGCATATCTATTTACTAAGTAATATTTGAAATTTTGTTTCAAAAATAATTTTAAAATTTCTATTTAATAAAAAATTTACTGATAAATTAGTTTTAGAACCTTTGTCATCTAATAAAATTAATGAATTTTGACTTAATTTATTAACTGCAATTTTTGCTTCATTTAGCTGATGTTTTGAAGCTAAAGCTGGGTTGTGACCATCTAATGAGTCGAGATATAAAAGATCAATTGATTTATTAAAATGTTGCAAAAAAGAAAGGCTATCATCAACATAAAAGGATATATGTTCAGAGAATTCTTCAGTGAATTTTTTAGCTTTATTAATATTATCTGCTGATATATCACAAGTATGCAAATGACCTTTGACATATTTTGCATAGTTAGCAAACATAACCGTACTCATACCATCCTTCCAATTATATTTTTTTAAAAAAAAAAACTTTTTTTTTCCTCTAGACGTCCCTGTCTCAACAATTAATTTATGATCTCTTTCTAGAGATATACCAAAGACTTTTTTAAACATTTCAAATCTTATATTTTTCTTATTATTAAATTTTTCTAAAAAAATCATATTTTTTGATTAATATTTTGTACTAATCTTTTAAAATTATCTCTATATACTTTGTAGTAGTTTTTAATATAAAGACTATATCTCTTAACTAATTCATCGCTAGATTTTTCTACTATGTCAATAATTTTAATATTAAAACTAGCTGCCACATGAGTCAGGGCACCATGACAAGAAATTAAAATTTTTGCTTTTCTTAAAATTGACTCTAAATCTACAAAAGTTGGTTGATAAACAATAATTATGTTTTCACTAAGATTATATTTATAGATTTTATCAGATATTTTATCTTTAGACTCAATTAAGAGTCTTTCTGTTATAGGGTTTGAAATTAAACCAGTACTTATTAAAACGTTGTACTTTTTTGATAATGTATTAATAAAATTATTAAATTGATCAAAAGATGGATTTATATCCTCGTAGGACTTTATATATGAGGAAGTAAACCATTTTTCGTCAAGATGAACCTGTATATATTCATTAATAGGTATATTTGATGCAAAAAGATTATCTTTTTTTTGTAGTAAATAATCAAAATTTTTAATTTTTTTATCCAAACCTGATAAATTAAACAATTTTTGATGAACATTGTTCAAATCAACCCCAAAATTATCTAAAGAACTTTTAACTTTAAATAATTTACATAAATATAATTGCTTTTTATTTACAATTTTAGCAGCTTTATATGGGCTATTTAGTAAACATGTAAGTAGTAAGGATCTATCTTTACCGTCAAATAAAAAAATGTAATCAAAATTTTTCTTTCTAAGTTTATAGTAAAATTTTATTTTTTTTAAGAGCCCTTTATTTGGAAATTCATAGACATTATCAATAAATTCAAATGTTTTAGCATAATTAAAATTCCTATATGAGGCAACAACAGTTAAATTTGAATCAGGAAAATATTCCTTAATAGTTTTAATTGAGGGACAAGTTAATAATAAGTCCCCTATTCTATCTGTTCTAAATATTAAAATATTTTTAATCACTATCAATTTTTTTGAATAAAATATCAGTTTTATTAATACTTGAATCAGGCTTTAAAAAATTAAAATCTTTAATTTTATCTAACAATATATCTGAATTTTTTTGATTCATTATTTTAAAAGTTTTTTCTATTGAACGTGGCATAATAGGATAAAGTAAAATGCTGATAGATCTAATTTGGTTTAATATACAATAAAGAACTGTATTCATTCTTTTTAAATTTGTTTTTTTTAGTTTCCACGGTTCAAGATCATTAAAATATTTATTTGAATTAAAGGATAAGGAAATGACCTCTTTAACATAAGAATTTAAATCTTGCTCGTCAACTAATTTTCTAAGCTTTGGTAGTTTGATAATTAGTTCATCAATTAATATTTTATCTTCTTTTTCAAATTTATCTGGTTTTGGAATTTTGGATGAATTATTTTTTTGTAAAAAAGAAAATACTCTTTGGCATAAATTACCATAATTATTTGCAAGATCATTATTTATACAATTTTTTAAATTTATAAGGGAAATACTTCCATCGTTTCCAAGCGAAACCTCTTTAATTAAATAATATCTTAGTTGATCTACACCAAAATTTTTAATTATCTCGATTGGATCTAATATGTTTCCTAAAGATTTTGACATTTTTTTATCATCAGACAGTATCCATCCATGTCCGTATACTCTTTTTGGAGGTTTTAGCTTAGCGGCCATTAGGAATGCAGGCCAATATATTGCATGAAATCTTAATATATCTTTTCCTATTATGTGCACGTCAGCAGGCCAAAAATTTACATATAGTTTATTTTCTACTGCAGGATAGTTTAGTGCACTAATATAGTTCGTTAGAGCATCAAGCCAAACATAAATAACATGTTTTTTGTTGCTTGGTACTGGTATTCCCCATGTAAATGAAGTCCTACTTACTGATAAATCTTTGAGACCTTTTTTGACAAAATTAACAACTTCATTTTTTCTTGAAGATGGAAGAATAAAATTTGGATTATCATTGTAGAACTTTAAAAGTTTATTTTGCCATGCAGATAATTTAAAAAAGTAAGACTCTTCCTCTACCCATTCGACTTTTGAACCTGATATTTTTGAAATTTTAGACCCATTTTTCTCCTCTATTTCATCATTATCGTAATATGCCTCATCAGAAACAGAGTACCAACCACTATATTTATCTAAATAAATATCTCCAGATTGTTCTAATTTTTGCCAAATATCTTTAACAGACTTGTAATGTCTATCTTCCGTAGTCCTTATAAAGTCATTATTTGATAAATTTAATATTTTAGCCAAACTTTTAAATGTAGCACTTATTTCATCGCAAAAAATTTTAGGATCTTTATTATTTTTTTTTGCCTCTCTTTGAATTTTTAAACCATGTTCATCGGTACCAGTCAAAAAATGTACACTGAAACCATCAATTCTTTTAAATCTTGCTATAACATCAGCGATAATACTTGAATAAGCATGACCCATATGAGGCTTACCAGATGGGTAATATATCGGTGTGGTGATATAATAATTTTTTTTAGACATCCAAATTTTTTAAATTTTCTAAAACTAAGTTTTTAGATAAGTTAAAATTCTCAAAATTATACAAAAGTTTATTTATTTTATTTTTTAAAAAATTAATTTTAATAAAATTAATACTTCTATCTGTTAATTTACTATAAATATTGATTTCAAAAAGAAATTTGACCGTATCAATTAATATGTGATTTTTATCCTTTTTATATTTATCCAACAAGGTCTCAGTATTTTCAAAAAAGGAATTTTCAATTTCTATACTATTTTGTTTCATATTTTCTATTATTCTTATTAATAAACCAGGAGACGTTTTTGAAATAATTTCTGGGTTTACAGAATTTTCTAAATCATGCTTGACTAATAATTTTTTAAATATATTAATTTTTTCAGAAGCTTTTAAAAAAATTTTAAACTCTATTGATCTAGATTTTAATGTTTCAATAATTTTGCCTCTTTGATTATTTATCAAAACAAAATAGTTTAACTGAGTAGGTTCTTCAATAAGCTTGAGCAAAGAATTTGCAGAACTTTTATTTAATTTTTCAGCATCATCTAGAATAGTAAATCTAGGCAAACTATTTAATGAACTGCTACTAAACTTTTTTTTTAGTGACCTGATGTCATCAATACTTATACTTCTAACATCGTTATTAGCAAGATAGATAAAGTTTTCATTAATATTGTTAAGGATTTTTTTATAAAAAGGGTTATTTTTATCAATGTACTGTTTTTTTAAATCATACCTGAATTGAGTATCTTTCAATGTAAAAAAATAATTAATAAAATGAAGAGCTAATGTAAATTTTCCAAGACCTTTTTCACCTGATAACATAATAACTTTTGGTACTTTTCTATTTTCACAAAATGTAGCTAAATTTTTAAAGAGTATGCTATGGCCAAATAACTCATTTGATTTAATTGGATCAAAATTATCAATAAATATTTTTTTCATTAATTTAATCTTTTAGAAACGATATTATAAATCTTATTTTGAATTTCATTATCATTTTTCGAATTATCAATTATAAAATACTTTTTGGGATTTTCATTTGCTATTTTAATGAAGGCTTTTTGTGCCCTATTATAAAATTTTTTTGAGAAATTATCATATCTATTTTTTGTTTTTCTTTTTTTTAATCTTTTAGAAGATGTACTTATATTAACTTTTAAAACAAATGTGAGATCCGGTTTTAATTTATTTAATATTTCTTTATGTATATTTTTAATAAACTGTAATTTAACACCTTTGCCATAAACCTGATATGCGATGGTTGAGTCTATAAATCTATCACAAATAACAACTTTTTTCTTAACAAGAGACGGTCTAATAACATTTTGGACATGTTCGTTTCTAGCGGCTAAGTAAAGTAACGTATCGGTATATTTATGAAATTTATCATTATTTTTTTTTTCGAAATAATCATTTAGTATAATTTTTCTAATACTTTCCGCTCTATTGGTACCACCTGGTTCCCTTGTTAAAATCGTAGGAATATTTTTTTTTAAAAGTTTTTTGTATAATTTGCGACTTAAATATGACTTACCAGAGCCTTCTATTCCTTCGAAAACTATAAAAAAGGGTTTTTTTTTAAACATCACCCCAAATCATATAGTTAAAAGATAAAAATAAACTTTTAATAAAATTAACTTTTTTAACTTCTTCAGAAGAATATATTGGTATTTTTCTTTCTTCTTCATTTACCTCGATAAATAAAGTACCAATTTCTTGATCTTTATTAACTGGTGCCTTTAATGGGCCCGTGTATTTCAAAGTAACCTTAATATCCTTTAAATTCTTTTTACTGATAGTTAAATAAAGATCTTCTTTTGAATAACCTAAGACTTTGTTTTCTTTACCTAACCATACGTCAAAATCAAATTTTGGAATATTTTTTTCTGCTATTTTGTAAGTATTAGTGTTTCTAAAACCCCAATTAATATATTTAAATGTTTCATTAGATCTTTTTTGTTTTGTTTGAAAACCACTGACTACCGATATAAGTCTTCTTTCTTCTCCTTTTATCGTAGCTGCTAATGAATATTTTTCAACTGCTAAATATCCAGTTTTGATTCCATCGGCACCAATACTTTTGTACAATAAAGGGTTTCTATTTCCTTGAGTGATCGGATCACCACCTGTTCTATCCCAAGTAAATTCTTTTTCTTTAAAATATTCATAATATTTTGGGAACTTTCTAATAAGATATTCTGACATTAAAGCTATATCACGCACAGTTGAATAATTATCCGGATCGTTCAGTCCAGATGAATTAGTAAAATTTGTATTTGTTAGTCCTATTTCCTCAGCTTTTTCATTCATCATTTCGGCAAAATTAGATTCCGATCCGGCAATACCTTCTGCTAAAGCTACACAGGCATCGTTTCCAGAAGCAACAATTATTCCCCTTAGTAGATCTTCTACTGAAACTTTATCATTCAACATAATAAACATAGAAGAGTAACCACTCTTAGACATCCGCCAAGCACCTTCGGAAACTATAAATTCATCATCTAATTTAAGTTTGTCTTGTTTGAGCAAATCAAATGCTACTATTGCGGTCATAATTTTTGTCATAGACGCAGGATATATCGACATATCGGGTTCTAATTCATGTAAAATTTTACCAGAGTTATAGTCCATCAAAATTGCAGTTTTTGCTTCAATTTTAGGTGACGCAGATAAATTTGAAATTATAATTAAATTTAGTGTTAATAATAAAAGAATTTTTCTAATCATTTTGTTGTATATCTAGATCTTCAAACCCATATCTATTTAACTCAAAGTAGTCATTTTTTAAAGTATTAATTGATATATAAGGACCGGCTGTCAAAGCGAACGTGCTTTTTCCTAATTTTTCAATATTTAAAAGTTTTTTGTTAACATAATTTTTACCTAATATACTTTGGAGATTAAGTGCTGTTTTTTTAGAATAAAACTCACCAATTAAAATTTTAAATTTTTTTATTTTTTTTACATTTCTACTAGACTCGGATTTTTGATCGTTATTAGAAATATTGTCAATTTTAATTTTTGTTACAGGAACTTTTTCTAATACATTCCTCTCTTCAGAGAATATTTCAGCTTTCTTTGCGATAAAAGACCTATTTTCAACTCGTTGATTTATTTCAAGATATGGAAACTCACTATCTAATTCTAATTCTTTAGCAACTTTTTTTGTGATTAAAAGTTTAAAAAAATTTGGATACTCAGTTTTTTTTGAGACTTTAAGTTCTATTGTCTTTTTATTATCTGGATTTGTTAATACTAATAAAGTATTCCTCTTAAGGTATTTATGTGCAATTTGTAATTTTGAATTATCAAGTTTTTTAGAAACAATTTTATTTAATAAATCAGCATCATCATAAATTAAGACAAATCCCTTAGAATCATAAGGTTGAAATGAACTTTTGCTATAATTACCAGTTACACAAGAAGCGATAAAAAAAAATATTAATAAAGTTTTAAATTTCATTTTCAAATTTATTTTTTAAAGTACATACAGCTAGTGCAAATCTTAACGACCTGTTCCATTTTAGTATTAATTCATAATTATCAAATACTATATAAGCTGGTTCTAAATTTTTTGCTCCTGGAATTATATCTTTATCAGGGATTATTATCGCAGAAAGCAAATTATCATCTAGATAATTTATATTATTAGTTTTTAAGTATTTTTTAAAAAATTTAATCTTTTTTTTATTTTTAATTTTTCTAGCTGAACTATTTAAATACTTTTCAGGTATATCTTGCTTAAGTTCAACTCTATAAAAACAGGGTTTGTTTCTATTCCACCCTATTTTTTTAAGATAATTTGCTGCAGATGCAAAAGAGTCTTCAATCTTTTTGAGTTCTATATTTGAGTTTTTGTTATAATCAATTGCGTAACTATTTATAGTGGAAGGCATAAATTGAAAATTTCCAAAAGCTCCAGCCCATGAACCATAAAGTATATCTTTATCTACAACACGGTCATCAATTAATTTTAGTAATACTAATAACTCGTTAGTAAAAAAAGCACTTCTTCTTTTATCAAAGCTAAGTGTGGCCAAAGATGAAATTATATCCATTTTACCTAAATACTTACCAAAGTTTGTTTCAATTCCCATGAGAGCTAGAAGCAATTCTTTTTCGACAGAATATTTTTTTTCAATTTGTTCGATTATTATTTTTTCTTTTTTATATAAAGATATACCTTTTTTTACTTTTTCTTTGTTTGATCTTTTTTTTATATAAGTAAATGTATCCTCATAGAATTCAGGTTGATATCTATCGTATTCTATAACTTTTGGTAAAAAAACAGCCTTGTCCATAACATCATTGACCGTTTGTTTTGAAATGCCTTTTTTAATAGCGATCTTTTTAAAAGTACCTAACCAAAAATTAAAGTCCTGGCTAGCACTAAGATTTTGCGTGCTGTTTATTAATATAATGATGATAAATATGCTTATCCTTTTCATTTTTAGCTTATATTCTAATATTTTTTTACATTCTATAAAATTATTGATTGCTGAACTTTTGAAATCTTTGATATATAAACAGTAATCTAACTATAGATTGGAGAGGTGGCTGAGCGGTTGAAAGCACTAGTCTTGAAAACTAGCAATGGGTTTACTCATTCGTGGGTTCGAATCCCACCCTCTCCGCCATTGTTATAATTTAAAGTTTTTTAACAATTTGCTAACATTGTTTTCAGGTATAGCATTAGATTTACTCAGATTCGAATACCATTTTAAAATTGTATCATCATCTTTCTCAAGAATATTGTACAGATCTTTCAATTCATCATATGAAAAAGAGTCAATATACTTTTTAACAAAGTTACCAAGTATTAAATCCATTTCTTTAATACCCCTATATTCTGATCTGTATTTAATTTTTTTTTTCAGTGCATCTATTTTAAGCATATTTTATAAGAGAATATATTAAATTTATATGGAAAATAATATTAATAGTTTTTTATTTGAAGATATTTCTAGCACAAGGGGTGTTGGTAAAAAATTAAAGCATTATTTAAAAAAAAAAAATATAGAAAAAGTGAAAGATTTATTGTTTGATTTGCCATATGAAATAACAGATAGATCAAAAATTACAAGTTTAGATAACCTGGAAATAGGAAAATTAGCAAATATTAAAGTAGAAGTTAATAAATATAATTTTCCTAGAATTAGAAATCTTCCTAATAAAGTCATTTGTGGCGATGGAAAAAATAAAATAAATATTATTTTTTTTAATACTAATGAATTTTATATCAGAAAAATTTTGCCTCTAAAAGAAAACGTGTTAATTAGCGGAAAAATTAATTATTATAAAAATAATTATCAAATTACAAACCCAACCTACATTAAACCAATTGAGGATAAATCTGAAATACTTAGAATATTTCCCAAGTACTCTTTGACGGAAGGAATAACGGAAAAGATTTATAGAAAATTAATTAAGAATACACTTGTAAAATTAGATAATTTAAATGATTGGCACAGTGATAGTTTTTTAAAAAATAATAACTTTAAAGAGATAAGAAAGACTTTTTTAAATTTACATAATCCAAAAAAAAAGGTTGATATTCATTCACAAGATTACAAAAGAATTGCTTATGATGAGGTTTTTTCTAATTTACTCATACTCGCCAAAAATAGAAAGCTAATAAAAAATCAAAAAAACAAAATGAAAATTTATAACAATAATATCGAATCCCAAATTTTAAAGAACTTTCCTTATCAATTAACAGATGGACAAAAAAAGATTTTAAATGAATTAGATCAAGACACAAAATCAAAGTTTAGAATGTTTAGACTTTTACAAGGTGATGTTGGATCAGGAAAAACAATATTGTCTCTAATTTTAGCAGCTAAAGTATGTAAGTCTAATTTTCAAGTTGCTTACATGGCTCCTACCGAAATTTTATCTAAACAGCAATATTATGAAGCTAAAAAATTATTTAAAGATCTTAACATTAATGTTGATTTATTAACCTCCAATACACCAGATAAAAAAAAAATATTAAACAATTTAGAGTCAGGAAAAATTAATTTACTTATTGGAACTCATTCACTTTTTCAAAAAAAAATTAAATTTAACAATCTTGGATTAATTATTATTGATGAACAACATAAGTTTGGTGTTAAACAAAGGATTGCGCTAGCAAAAAAAGGAGGGCCTAATTGTGATGTTTTATTGATGTCTGCAACACCAATACCAAGAACAATGATGATGTCTATTTACGGAGACATGGATATATCTAGATTAACGGAAAAACCAAAAGGACGAAAAGAAATATTCACTTATGTAAAACCAGAAAATAAAATAAATGATATTATTCCAATACTAAAAGAGCAAGTTAATAAAAATAATCAAATATTTTGGGTTTGTCCACTGATTGAAAAATCTAAAAAACTTAATTTTACTTCTGCTGTAAATAAATTTAATTCAATTAAGACCTTGTTCCCTAATAAAGTTGGATTAATTCATGGAGGCTTAAATGAGTTTGATAAAAATTTAGTTATTAAAGATTTTGTTAATAAAAAAATAAATATATTAGTTAGTACTACCGTTATCGAAGTTGGTATTGATATACCCAGTGCAAATACAATCTTAATTGAAAATGCTAATAAGTTTGGATTATCACAATTACATCAATTAAGAGGTAGAGTTGGTAGAGGTTATGAAAATTCAATTTGTATACTTCTTTATAAAGATAAACTAAGTGAGAACGCAAAAAAAAGATTAAAAATTTTAAAATCAACAAATGACGGTTTTGTTATTGCTGAAGAGGATTTGAAATTAAGAGGTCATGGAGATATACTGGGCTTTCAACAAAGTGGGATTAAAAATTTTAGATTTGCGGATCCTATACATCATAAAGAATTGTTTGCTTTAGCAGAAAGACATATAAAAAAACTTAACTCTAAATACATAAAGAGTTTTGAAGTTTTATTAAAACTTTACGATAGAGCAGAGATTATTTCCGAAATTGAGGGATAAATTTACGGATTTATACTGCCTGCTGAAACAATAAATTTTGACGCTTCTTCAAAAGTAAGATCTAGATAAATTACATCATTTTTAGGAAACATAAGTAAAAATCCACTGGTAGGGTTTGGTGTAGTCGGAACAAAGACATTTATAGTATCCTGGCCAATTGCATTTTTAATTTTTCCAGTATTTTCTTTAGTTGCAAAGCCTACAGCCCAAATACCTTGTCTAGGATATTGTACAAGTACTACACTCTTTTTATTTTTTTTATCTTGAGAAAAATTATCTATTAATTGTTCTGCTGATGAATAGATAGTCCTTAAGATTGGAATTTTATTTAATATACCCTCAAGAATTAAAACTAGTCTTTTTCCTATAAAGGTTAAAGATAACCATCCTATAAAAGTAATCAGAAACAATGCAATTAAAATTTCTAATCCAGGAATTTCATATGGCAAGAAACGATCAGGGTTAATTTCTTTTGGTATTAATTTGTAAGAGATTTTTATTAAAAAAATAGTTAAGTACAGGGTTATACCGATTGGAATCAAAACCAATATACCTGTAATAAAGTAATTTCTAATTCTAGATAGTATGGATTTTTTACTCTTTTTTGTTGCCATTTTGCTTATTGATAAAACTTAATAAAAAGTGTTTAAATGTTAAATTAGTGATCATCAATGAAAAATTCTTATACCATAAGTAGAAGAAAATTTCTTGAATTATTTGGTGGTAGTTGCTGTGGTCTTCTAGCCTCATGCTCTACTGTACCCATAACAGATAGAAAACAACTTACCATTTACCCCGAATCTTTTGTTAACAAGCAAGCAGCAGGTGCATATAATAATTTTAAATCTAAAGCCAAATTGATCAAAAAAGGAAAAGAATTAAATAACATTATTGAAATTGGGCAAAAAATTGAAAAATCTGTAACAAGTTTTTTTCTTAAAAAGGACGGTGTTGACCCTACAGAAAATTTTGAGTGGGAATATATATTGGTCAATAATGACAAAGTAAAAAACGCATGGTGTATGCCCGGAGGAAAAATTGCGGTCTACACTGGAATTTTAAAAGTTGCTGAAAACAACAGTGGTCTTTCTACTATTATGGGTCACGAAATTGCTCATGCAGTGGCAAAACATTCTGTTGAAAGAATGAGTCAAGCAATGGCTGTTAATTTAGGTACACAAGTTGCAGATATTTTTTTAGGTGGTGCAATTAATAGAACTAGGAATACCGTTGGTCGTGCAACAGGGATGGATATTTTTCAACTTGGTGTAATGAATCCGTTTGGTAGAAAACAAGAAACTGAAGCTGATTATTTAGGTTTAATATTTTCATCTCTTTCTGGTTTTAATATTACAGAGTCATACAAATTATGGGAAAGAATGCAAAAAGCTAACAAGGGTAAGGAGCCTCCTCAATTTTTAAGTACACATCCTTCAAGTCAAAATAGAATAGAGAATCTAAAAAATTGGATTAATAAAATAATTCTTGAGTACCCACCGGTTTGAGTTTTTGGTGAGCCCTGATGGACTCGAACCATCAACACCCTCCTTAAAAGTTAATATTTGTGAACCTTAATGTGCTAAAATTATTGGCACATGCACTTTTTTTTAAATAAAGACTTTTTAAAATTTAAAAATTCTTCAAAAGAAGGTTTTATTTTATAATCTTTTCCAGTCTATTAAAAACTGGATGCTTTTGGACTTCTAAAGTTAGATCACATAATTCAAAAAATTTGATTTCATTGTTATAAAATTTATAGTCAAAAAATCTAGTAGGTTGAATATTTAAGTTTTTATTTTTTTCTATTCCAGTAGGATGTTTTTCTACACGATTCGTATTAAAAAAATATGAGTCATTTTTTGATGCACGTTGAATTAAATCTATATAAAGATTTACTTGCTCTATATTCATTTCACCAAAAGAATTAGTGTTAATACTTAGATCAACTATTTGATCATTTATTAAATTTATTTGATTTGGTGTTAAAAAAATAAAATCAAAATTTTTAATTACTGAGTTATCAATCTTTTTTATATTCTCATTAGGTAGAATAATCTTCGATTCTGGAAATAAATTATTTATAATCGGAATTGAAATTGATAAAGTTTCAGGCAAATCTACTATTATAAAATTTTTAATATTAAAATGATATTTAATTAATGAAATAAGGTTACATGAACCAGGTCCTATTTCTAAAATCACATTTACATTAGATATATCAAAATAACTATTCATTAAATTCATATTATAATAACTTCTTATTACATGATCGTTAATTTCGAACTTTTTAAATGGGTATTTCTTTTTAATGTCATTAAAGTTTTTTACTAATATTGAATCATGATTAAGACTAATCTTGTTTTTTAAATAACTTGATTGCTTTAGTTGTTTATTAAAAGCTTTTTTATATTCTAAATACTTTACTTCATTTCTATAAAAAAAATTTAATATCTTTTTTATAAATTTTTTTAATTCTCTTACTAAATTTCTTTCTGAGTAATAAAAGCCTGATTCCCCTTTAAGTTTTAAAATATTATCTTTAAGGTTTATTTCAATATTTTTCGAATGATATTTCCAGTATTCAGTTTTTGAGATCTTATTTTGATTTTTGAATAAATCACAAGAAAGAAAGTTTTCATATCTTTTTTTAAAATTGTCATCAATTTCAAACTGGATCATAAAATTACTGATTTAAAATGAACAGCTAAAATACTAATCATTATAATTTTTTTTATTGGTGAGCCCTGATGGACTCGAACCATCGACACCCTCCTTAAAAGGGAGGTGCTCTACCAACTGAGCTAAGGGCCCTTTTGTAAAATTCTTATATACAAGTATATAAAAAATTCAATTAAGTTAATTGTACATCTTTATATATTTTTTGTAAAAAGCGCCAAATGTCCCCTCTTTTATTTCATTTCTAATTTTTTTCATGAACTCTTGATAAAAATTTACATTATGAAGGGATATTAGCATTGAAGCTAATATTTCATTGGTATTAATGAGGTGGTTTAGATAACTTTTAGAGTACATGTTTAAGTTTCGTAATTTATCATTTGTATTTAAAGGTGAATCGTCATTTTTAAATTTGGAATTTCTTAAGTTAATTTTTCCTTCCCAAGTATAAGCTAGGCCTGTTCTGCCAGATCTTGTTGGAAGAACGCAATCAAACATATCTATTCCATAATTTACGGCTCCCAATATATCAGAAGGTGTTCCTACACCCATTAAATATCTTGGTTTTTGAATTGGCATAAGTTTTACTATTCTATCTAATACTTGAAACATTTCATCTTGGTTTTCTCCTACTGCCAGACCTCCCATTGCCAGTCCATCAAAATCTTGTTTTTTTAGATTATCAAGACTTTCCATCCTTAGGTCATGAAACAATCCACCCTGGACTATGCCAAACAAAAACTTATTTTTGGCATTATTAAATTCTTCTTTGGATCTTTTAGCCCAATTATTTGAAATTCTTATGGCCTCAGAGATACTTTTTTTATCCTTAGTTAACTTTGGACATACATCAAGAACCATTAAGATATCAGAATTAATAGACTTTTGAATTTGTATACTTTTTTCGGGACTTAATAAAAATTTTTTTCCGTCTATATGAGAAGAAAAGATAGCGCCTTTTTTTTCATCTATTCTGTTGAATTTAGATAACGACATAACCTGAAAACCGCCAGAGTCGGTTAATATTGGCTTATTCCAATTCATAAAGCTCTGTAATCCACCAAATCTATTTAAAATTTCAACGCCTGGTCTCAAAAATAAATGATAGGTGTTACCAAGAATTATTTGTGTTCCAGTTTTTAATATATCGTCTACAAAAATACTTTTGACTGTTCCTTGTGTACCAACAGGCATAAATGCAGGTGTATCAATGGAACCATGAATAGTTTTTATTTTACCAAGTCTTGCATCTTTATCTTTTTTTATCAATTCAAAAAAAGATTTTTTTAAGCTCATTATCTTTGAATAAAAATTTCTTTTTTGAGCATATCGGATAAGCTTTAATCCTTTAATGATAAGCTTATAATTTTATCAGGGTTCTCGACAGATCCGTTTGGATTGCTACCTTTTTTAATTTTATCGATAAATTCCATTCCTTTTGTAACCTGACCGAATACACTGTATTGTCTATCTAAATGGGGAGCTGGTTCTAAGCAAATAAAAAATTGACTGTTAGCACTATTAGGATCTGCAGAACGAGCCATTGACAAAGTTCCTCGTATATGAGGAACGTTACTGAACTCTTGCTTTAAATCAGGCAGATCAGATCCACCAGTACCAACGAGGGAGGAATTTAAATCATTTGAATTACCATATTTAACATCTCCAGTTTGAGCCATAAAACCATCTATTACTCTATGAAAAACAACTCCATCATATTTTTTTCTTTTTACAAGTGTAGTAAATCTTTCTACATGTTTTGGTGCAACATCGGGAAGAAGTTTAATTTCAACATCTCCATATTTTAATTTTAGTAGCATATTTATCTCCTCACATTTAACGGTTTCAAAATTTAATAAAAAAAAAAATATTAAAAATATTTTTTTCATTAGATTTTTGACTCTATTGCTTTAATAACTGATTTTGTAACAAATTTTTTTAGATTACCTTTTAATTTACCAATTTCTTTTATAAATTTAGATGATATTATTTCATTTTCAATATCAGACATTAAAAAAATTGTTTCTATACTTCTATCTAATTTTTTATTCATACCGGCTAATTGAAACTCATATTCGAAATCTGAAACTGCTCTTAAACCTCTTATAATGATGGATGCTTTATATTTTTTACATAAATTAACTGTTAAATTATCAAATGGAACAATTGTAATTTTTTTTCTATTTAATTTTAAATCTGTAAAAAGAGATTTTTTTAAAATTTCTAATCTTTCATCAATTGAAAAAAAATAATCTTTATCTGAGTTATCAGTTGTTGCCACTATTAATTTATCTACTATTTTAAAAGATTTTTTTATTATATCTATATGACCGAAAGTAATTGGATCGAATGTGCCAGGGTATATTGCGGTTTTGAACATTTTATTCAACATTATCTTCTATCTTGATAGCAGATACAACTTTTTCTTCGCCTGATAGCTTTATAATTCTAACACCCTGAGTATTTCTACCAGCAATCCTTATTTCTTTTACAGCACACCTAATAACTCTACCTTTGTCAGTTGAGAGTATTACATCGTCATTGTTAGAAACAACAAGGGTTGATGTTACATTTCCATTACGTTTAGAGTTTACAATACCTATTATTCCTTTTCCGCCTCTATTAGTAACTCTAAAATCTGAAAAAGTAGTTCTTTTTCCATATCCGTTTTCAGTGATAGATAGAATATATTTGTCACCATTTTCAATTTTCTTAGAACCATTCTTTTTAGATGTTTTGTCTGAAATTTTATTATTATCTATTATTGATAAAGATATTACTTTATCGTTATCAGCTAAATCTATACCCCTTATACCTTTTGACGATCTACCTTTAAACAACCTTAATTTTTTTGACATAAATCTGATACATTTACCAAATTTAGTTCCCAAGATAATATCTTGATCCTCTCTACACTTTTCAACTCCTATTATCTTGTCGTTTTCATCAAGTTTCATGGCTATTTTTCCACTTGAATTAATATTTGTAAAATCTTCCAATGAATTTTTCCTAATTTTCCCTTTTTCTGTTGCAAAAACCACATATAAATTTTTCCACTCATTTTCATCCTCAGGCAGCATCATAGTTGAGGTTATTGACTGTGTATTTTTAAGAGGTAGTAAATTAAATAAAGACTTACCTTTCGAGGCTAAAGTTCCTTTTGGAATTTTCCATGCTTTTAATTTGTAAGATATGCCCTGGGAAGAAAAGAAAAGAACCTGATTATGAGAGTTTCCGGATAAAATTCTTATTACGAAATCCTCTTCCCTTGTTGTTATTCCAGTTTTACCCTTACCGCCCCTTTTTTGAGATTTGACAGATGATAACGATCCTCTTTTTATATAACCTTTATTAGTAATATTGATTACTACAGCTTCCTTCTGAATAGTTTCCTCTATACTATAGTTTAATACCGCGTCAATGATCTTTGTTCGTCTTTTTACAGAAAATTTAGATTTAATATCTTCAAGTTCTTTGATTATTAATTTAAATAATTCTTTTTTTGATTTAAGAATTTTATTGTAATAAATAATTAATTCTGAAAGTTTTTTAATTTCTTCTTCAATTTCACTTATTCCGAAAGCAGTTAATTTTTGAAGTCTTAACTCAAGAATTGAGTCTACTTGAAGAATTGTTAATTGATATCTTGAAACATTCTGTTTTTTTTCAATTAAAGAAACAAGTTTAGAACTCTTTTTAATTGACCATTTTTTTCCAAGTAAGTTTTTTTTAGCTGAAACTGTATCTTTTGAGTTTTTTATAATTTTAATAATTGCATCTATATTCTCAACTGCTGTTGAAATTCCAATTAATATGTGTGCTCTTTGCTCTGTTTTTTTTAAATCAAATTTAATTCTTCTAATAACCGTATCTTCTCTAAATGATACAAATTCAGAAATAAATTCCTTAAGATTTAAAACTTTTGGCTTACCATCTACTATTGCTAAAGTGTTAAAACCAAAAGAGGACTCTATAGATGTAAGCTTGTATAACTGACGCCTTACTGTTTCTGGTTCAACACCGCGTCTCAAGTCTATAACAACTCTTATTCCATCTCTATTAGATTCGTCTCTTATATCACTTATTCCCTCAATTTTTTTATCTCTAGCTAACTCAGCAATTCTTTCATTTAAAACTGATTTGTTTACTTGATATGGTATTGATTTTATTATTAATCTAGATTTACCATTTTTGAGTTCTTCTTCTCCAATATCACCTCGAATTTTAAAAGAACCTCTTCCTTTATTGTAACCTTGTTTAATCATGTCTCTTCCAATAATAATGCCTCCCGTTGGAAAATCTGGACCAGGTATATCTTTCATCAATTGAGCTACTGTTATATTGTTATTTTTAATAAAATTTATAGTTCCATTTATAATTTCACCGAGATTATGTGGTGGAATACTAGTTGCCATACCAACAGCAATACCACCAGCTCCGTTCACTAAAAGATTTGGGTATTGAGAAGGAAGAACTGTAGGTTCGTCTTCTGTTTCATCATAATTTCTTCTGTAATCAATAGTTCCTTTTTCTAAACCATCAGTGAGAAATGCTGCAACTTTTGATAATTTCGTTTCCGTATAACGCATTGCTGCAGGTGGGTCACCATCGATTGAACCAAAATTTCCCTGTCCATCGATAAGAGGTAGGCTCATTGAGAAATCTTGTACCAATCTTACAAGAGCATCATAAACTGCCTGATCTCCATGTGGGTGATATTTACCAATTACATCACCAACAATTCTAGCAGACTTTCTAAATGGTTTGCTCCAGTCATAACCGCCTTTGTACATGGCATATATTATTCTTCTATGAACAGGTTTTAGCCCATCTCTAACATCAGGAAGAGCACGACTTACAATTACACTCATTGCGTAAGATAAATAAGACGAGCTCATCTCTTCACGAACAAGAATGGGTTTAAAAATACCGTTCTTTTTATTTTCTATTTTTTGCATTTATAATTAGAAAGGAATTTCATCATCAAGATCAGAATTATCTTGTGATATTTCATCATTGGGTAAAGAACTTTTTTCTTGATTATTATTTGAATTATTGGTTTTTGATTTACCATCTAGCATTGTTAATGATGAGTTATATCCTTGTAATACTATCTCTGTAGAGTATTTATCTTGTCCAAGTTTTTCATCTCTCCACTTTCTTGTAGTGAGTTGACCTTCAACATATACGTTTGCACCTTTTTTTAAATACTGTTGAACTACGTTTACCAAACCCTCATTAAAAATAACTACCCTATGCCACTCAGTTTTTTCTTTTCTTTCACCTGAAGATTTATCCTTCCAACTTTGACTTGTAGCAATACTAAGCCTTGCGACGTTTTTCCCGTTAACCATTTGCTTTATTTCGGGATCTGATCCAAGTCTTCCTATTAATTGTACTTTATTTAAACTTCCAGCCATAATA
>CETH01012406.1_pt1 | contig 19852 bp, 17 predicted proteins | sample 361461 | NCBI WGS metagenome assembly CETH01 (sample SAMEA2622695, study PRJEB7988) | marine metagenome | isolation source: saline water (ENVO:00002010), including
TTTTATTTATGGCTAAAATAGGTCCAATTTTCTCTATAATTTTGCCTGCTATTTCAACAGATGTCCAACCAGCAGTATTATATGGCGTTCCTTTGTATTTCCAACCGCTTCCGTCTCTATAATGATATACGTAATCCTTATTTGGCTTGGGCTCATCAAGCAATATAATTAAGATGTATTTGGGTTTAGATGTTGGAAAAACTGCTACAAATGTATTAACTTTATTTTTTGAGTATACTCCTTTATTAGATTTTTGTGCTGTGCCAGTTTTTCCACCAACCTCATATCCTTTGACATTGGCAAAGTTGGCTGTTCCTTCTTTTGTGGAAACAATTTTTCGTAAAATATTATTAATTTTTTTTGAAACATCTTGCCTGATAATTCTTTTTTTCGGATTATATTCTAAATTCTTTTTTATCAACGTAGGTTGGATATCGTATCCCCCATTTGAAATAATTGAATAGCCTTTAGCTACTTGTAAAATAGTAGTTGTGATCCCGTGACCAAATGAAGCTGTAGCAAGTTTGCACTTTCCCCATTTAAAAGGAATAGGTTCTCCAACTTCCTCAATATCAAATTCTATTTTATTCAAAACCCCAATACTTTTAAGAAATTCACTCATTTTATCACCCCCCATACTCTGAGCAATTCTTACTGAGCCAATATTTCCAGATCTTATTAAAATTTGTTCAGCAGTGAGATCGGACGGAATTTTTTCATCATATTCCCCTATTGGCCTACCAGCACAATTTATTTTTTTTGGAAGGTTTTTAAACTGAGTATTAATTTCGACAGAACCCTCGTTTAAGGCTCCGGCTAAAGTAAAAGTTTTAAATACTGAACCTAATTCATAAACACCTTTAGTAGCCCTATTAATATAGTTAGTATCTTTAATTGTTTTTCTTTTATTTAGGTCATAGTCAGGTAAAGAAACCATAGAAATTATTTCACCGTTATTTGCGTCCATTAAGATTGATGCGCTACCAATATTTTTAAAAATCTCCTGATATTTAACTAATTCTTCCCTTATTAAAAATTGAACATTTGTATCCACTGTCATTGAAATTGGTTTTTTACCAGCTCTTAATTCATTGTCATATGATTTCTCAATTCCAGAAATACCATTATTATCTATATCAATTTGTCCCAAGATATGACTAAAAAGATTTTTATGAGGATATACTCTTGTTTGTGTTTCCTCAAACCTAAGACCTGGCTCTCCTAGTGACCATAATTTATATTTTTCGTCTTCGGTAATATTTTTTTTTAAATAAAAAAATTTATTTTTATTAAAATTTTGTGAAATTTTTACAAAATCGAGTTCTGGATAAACTAATCTTAATTTTAAGATTAAATTTTCTCTATTTTTAACTATATTTGGTTTAATTCCAGCATGATAAACTTTTATATTTCTTGCAATAAGAATTCCATTTCTATCTAAAATATCACTTCTTAAAGGTTCAAAACTTTTATTAAAATTTGAGTAACTGTTATTTGTGGGTATCTGTATCGAAATAAAAATTATCTTTATAGCAAAAATTGAAATTAGTGAAAAAAAAATAAAAAAAAGTAAGTAAACTCTATCTTGATTTATTTTAATTTTGTTTTGATTTAAATTTTTATCATCTGATTGTATATACTCTTCAAAATAGAAACTTTTATTATTTTTATCACTTTTTTTCATTCTACTAATTTAAATTTTTAGAGTTGGTTTTTAAAAAATGATTAATTGAAAAAAAAATCCTTGAATATTCATAATTCATATATTCATTTTTTTTAATTTTATTAATATAACTTTTTAATTTTTCCGGACTCGATAAATAAACAAAATCCGTTTTTGCCTCTTTGATCTGTTTTTCTAAAATAAAAATTTCATTATTTATCTTGGAAATATCTTTTTCTAAACTTCTTGTTTTATTTTTAATTATTGAAGTAAAGATTAAAAGACAGCAGATAAACACTAGAGATATAAAGAATAATTTTTTATGCACTTTGCTTCTCCAAATCTAAATATCTTTTAAACTTATTTTTTAAATCATGTGGATAGAAGAAAATTTTTTCACTCCTTATAGCGTATCTTAATTTTGCAGAACGTGAGGGATTGTTTCTTATAATTTCATCAGCACCTGGTGTGATTATTTTATTTTTGTAGTTCTGAAAAAGATATTCTTCACTATTTTTAATTGGTTGATATCTTGAAACATTAGATTTATTTTTAGAATAATTGTTAAAATAATATTTTATTATTCTATCTTCGATAGAATGGAAACTTATTATGATAATTTTTCCTTTATTTTCTAGAATCTGTGTCGCTTTTATGAGTCCTTCAATTAATTCTGAAATTTCTTGATTTACAAAAATCCTTAATGCCTGAAAAGCCTGGGTACAAATATTTATTTTTTTTTTGTAATTTTTTCTTTTGCTCATAGATATTATTTCGACCAGCTTAGGGACAGATAGAATAGGAGATTTTTTTCTTTCTCTGATTATATTTTTAGATATTTTTGAACTGTCCTTATCTTCACCAAAAAGTTTAAATATATCTCTTAAAGTATCCTCTTTAAAATTATTTAAGACCTCTTTAGCAGATATACTGTTTATTCCCATTCTCATATCCAAATTGCTTTTAGATTTAAAAGAGAAGCCTCTTTTTAAATTTAGAATTTGGAGCATTGAGAGACCAAGATCGAAAATAACAAAATTAGCTTTAAATCCTTTTTTAGTAAGCTTATCTATATTACTAAATTTGTCGTTATAAAAAGAGAATCTTTTATTAAATTTTTTTTTAGTTTCTTTTACGTACTTTATAATTTCAGGATCTCTATCAAAAGCAATTACTTTAGTTTTTGGAAAAGACAATATGGCATTGCTATAACCACCAGATCCAAAAGTACAATCTACAAACTGACCTCCGTTTTTAGGATCACAAAGTTCCAAAACCTGTTTTAGCATTACAGGATAATGTGGGGAGTCCATTTTCGATGAATGATCCTTCATCTAAATTGAAGTTTCTAGAACTTCTGCTTACGTAAAAAAGCAGGAATTTCAAAATCTTCGTCTTCTTCATTTTTTTGGGACTCCTCGCTTCTACCATTATTTTCTGATGAAGTATTTATCCCGTCTCCATCAGAAAATAATTGGGGGGAAAAATCATTTTCATTTTCAATATTTTTGTCTGATACTACTAATGGCTTCTCTTCATATAGAGATATATCCTCGATGATAGTTTCTTCTAATTCATCTTGTTTTTCTGTTTGCTCTTGATCAACATTATTTTCAAAATAGGCTGCGTTTTCTAAGGAAACTCCAGCTGCTAAACTTTCATTGTTTTTATTTAAATCTTCTACTTTTTCTTGAACTGCTAGGTTTTTAGAATTTTCAATTTCATCACTTAATTTTAATGCAGTTGCACCTTGTATTGATCCTATTTCAGGCATAGCTGAAATACTGATATTTTTAGATCCAGCTTCTGTATATCCAGATGGCCTTGTATGTATTCTGTGAACATTGCTGATAATAGACTTTGACTCTGGAGACTCTCCATCTAGTGCGGTAGCAACTATTGAAACTCTCATCTTTCCTTTTAAATTTTCATCTTTTATAGCACCAAAAATAAGTTCTGCCTCAGGGTCCACCTCTGCTCTAATTTTATTTACGGCTTGGTCAACTTCAAAAAGTTTGATGTCTTCACCACCAGTTATATTTACCAATAAACCTTTTGCTCCTTTTAATGAATAATCATCTATTAAAGGATTGTTCAGAGCCATTTCTGTTGCAGTAATTGCTCTATTGTCACCTTCTGCTTCTCCGGTCCCCATCATTGCTTTGCCCATCGATGTCATTACGGTTTCTACATCTGCAAAGTCTAAATTAATTAATCCTGGTCTAACCATTAAATCTGTAACACTTTGAACTCCATGCTTAAGTACATCGTTTGATAAAGAAAAAGATTTTTCAAAAGTTGTGGACTCACTTGCAATCTTAAAAAGATTTTGGTTTGGAACTACTATTGAAGTGTCCAAATGTTTTTTTAATCTTTCCCAACCATCAATAGCCCTCCTCATTCTTTTAGGTCCCTCATATGAGAAAGGTAAGGTTATCACGCCAACAGTTAATATATTTAATTCTTTAGCTGCTCTTGCAATTACATGTGAAGCACCAGTTCCGGTACCTCCTCCCATTCCTGCAGTTATAAAAACCATGTTGGCGCCTTGTAAATATGTTACTATCTCGTTTAAAGACTCATCAGCTGCGGCTTGCCCAATATCATGTTTTGCACCAGCACCAAGACCTTTTGTAAGATTCATGCCGATTTGAATTTTGGCGTCTGCTTTATTTTCTTTTAAATCTTGAGCATCAGTATTAACAGCAACAAACTCAACTCCTTGCATGCCATCTTCAATCATAGCATTAATCGCATTTCCACCTGCTCCACCTACTCCCATCACTAGGATTCTAGGTTTTAATTCTTTTAATTCCCCACCACCAATATTGATTGTCATACACCCTCCTTTTTAAACTTATTTTCCCATTTTAATGCAGATCTATTTATGTAAGATTTTTTTCTAGCAATTAATTTAAATTTTTCAAAGGATTTTGGCTCCCAGATTTGGAAAACTTTCCCTAAACCAACAAAAACCATTTTAGATTTAATTTTTGCATGATCTAGCATTTTTTTCGGTATCGAAACTCTTCCTTCGCTATCAAAATTAAGATTAATACTTTCTGACAAAACTGAAGTTGCAAAATAATCTCTTTTGTCATCAAATGGCCCAATAGAATCTATGCTTTCAGATAATTTTTCTATCCTGTCTTGAGCGCAAGCATCTAGTGCTGCATGATTGAACGATGGAAAGGTAATAAAACCATTGTATCCCATAGAATTCAAATGTGCTCTAAAGGTTGAAGGCACTGACACCCTCCCTTTTTTGTCTAAGCTGTTTTCGAAAGTTGACAAAAACATAAACCATTAAATCTCCCATTCCCATTTATTTGGGAATTCATGGGATATTATGGGTATAATTTATTATAGTCAATACAAATTTATTATAAATAGATACAAAAATTATCGGATTTTTCCGATACAAAACATGAACATTTAAGTGATTTAGCTAGGCAATCTTTAAGCCGGGTTCTGTCATTTAAGATGTCATTTATCTAGGTTTAAACTCACGTCTAAACTCAAGCGACTAACCCGGATGACTAACTAAAGGCTGTTTTCTGTTTTCACAATGTCATCCCTTTTTAGTCTTGCTCCTGGTGGGGTTTGCCATGCATTTTTTGTTACCAAAAAACCGGTGCGCTCTTACCGCACCTTTTCACCCTTGCCTTGATAAGGCGGTCTATTTTCTGTGGCACTATCCCTAAGGTCACCCTCGCCAGTCGTTAACTGGCACCATGCCTTTATGGAGCCCGGACTTTCCTCTACCAAAAATTGATAGCGACTATCCAATTGCCTAGCAAATAAGGCTATAATATTAATTTAAAAAAAATCAAGATTTATTTAACTTTTTCGCTAAAATAGAGCTAATTTTGTAAGTTTCTTGGTCTATTAAGCCGTCTATTTTTTTCTGTCTAAACCTAATTTGAAAACTTTTAATTACCCTTTTTCTGGATTTAACACTCAAATACCTGTAACCAATTTTTCTTAAATTATTAAAAAAGCTGATCATATTTTTTGAGTCTGTTTTTTCATAAATTTTATACTTTTCTGGATAAATACCGATGCCAATAGAAAACAGATAATCCCATGGAAATTTTTCACCAGGGTCAATTTTTCTTAAAGGTGCAATATCTGAATGTCCAAGTATAAACCTATTTTTTATCTTATATTTTTTTTTAAGTTTTTTGCAAAGATTTGCTAATGCTGAAATTTGTTTTTTTGGAAAATTTTGATAACCCCATTTGTGACCTCTGTTAACTAATTCTATGCCTATTGAATTTTTATTCAAATTCTTAAAAGTGTGCCACTTTGATTTTCCAGCGTGCCATGCAATAAATTTATCTTGTACCAATTGAAAAATTTTACCTTTTCTATTTATAAAATAATGACAACTAACTTTAGATCGAGAATTAGTAAGTTTTTTTAACGATTCCCGTTCAGATTGCATTCCAGTATAATGGATTATTATTGATGTAATACTTTTAACACTCCTTTGTTTTAAGTCATAATTTGGAGAATAATATTTGGAAATTCTCATAAAAAGCATATATATCATAAAAATATATGTTTGAACGATTAAAAAAACTCATAATGGTCTCTGCGCTTATACAATTGATTTCGTTTAGCGTCGCTAACTCAAAAGAAGCTTACACCGCAAATGAATGTTTTGAAGGAGTAAGCCGGGCTACATTTAATATAAATATGGGTTTAGATAAAGCAATATTCAAACCAATAGCTAGAGGATATAGAGCTCTCCCACTTCCTTTGCGTATAGGTACAAGCAACGCAGTAGAAAATCTTAGATCACTCCTAACTTTTTCTAACAACGTTCTTCAAGGAGATTGGAACGGTGCAGGAAATACAGCTGGAAGATTTGCAATAAACTCAACTGTTGGTATTTTAGGATTTTTTGACCCAGCTCAAAAATTAGGTTTTGAAAAAAGAGGTAGAGAAGATTTTGGACAAACTTTAGGCGTATGGGGATCGGAAAGCGGGTGTTATTTTGTTTTACCAATCTTGGGTCCAACAACTACAAGAGATGCTGTTGGACTTATAGGAAACACTTTCTTAGATCCTGTATATCAAATTACACATAATACTGAGGTAATGAATAGGTCTTATTCTGAGCATAATTACTACTATTACAAAGGAACAGATGCTGTAGATTTTAGATCAAAGAATATAGAGTCCATAGAAAGTTTAGAAAAAAATTCAGTTGATTTTTATGCTTCCGTAAAAAGCTTATATTTACAAAACAGATTGCAAAAAATTTTAAATGAAGGAATTTCTGATAAGACACAGGATGATAGCGACTGGGAAGAAATAGACAGTCAATAATTTAATATGAAAAGTAGATTTTTGATCCTATCAGGGTCTATATTGACCTGGTTCCTAATGCAGGTTAACTGCGTTGCATACAGTAGTGATCCTCAAAAATTTATAACTGAGATTGTTGATGAAGCAAAACTAGTTTTAAACAGCAGTATATCTAAGGAAGAAAAAGCAGAGAAATTATCGGAAATTGCTTTAAAAACTGTTGATATAAAAGGCATTGGATACTATACGCTCGGTAGCAAAAGAAAAGAGCTAACAAAAGATGAGCTAATAAAATATGAAAAAATATTCCAGAAATATTTTTTGAAAAGTTTCACTTCAAGGTTAACGGATTACTCAGACCCAAAAATCACTGTTTTGTCAGCAGAGGTTTTGAACGAAAGGTATACAATTGTAAAATCATTACTACTTGCTAATGACAAAAAGCCAGAAGTTAAAATTGACTGGAGAATTTATACCAAAGATCCAGAGAAACCACTAATAAGGGATTTGATCATTGAAGGACTAAAGTTGGCCAGGACTCAAAAGGAAGAATTTTCATCAATTCTAAGTTCAAATAATGGCGATATAAATGCTTTGTTCATTAAACTAGAGGAGTTTATTAATAAAGAATGATTTGGTATTTAGTTATAAGTCTTTGGATTTTGGGAACAGTTATAGATTAATTAATGAGTATAAAAAGATTACTACCTGGTTTTATTAGAAAAAAGTTGAGAGAATTAAAAACTAAACACGATTTTCAATTAGATCTTAAGAGAGTTGAACTTATAAGAGATAGTAGCATTGAGGATTTAAAAAAAATTGAGTATCTAGAAAAATTAATTCCTAAATTAGGTTTAAACAAAGAAGTCTTAATTGAACAACCTGAAATTGTAAAAGAAAATGGAGGGGGATTATTAATATGGCAATACCCTAATCAATTTTCAAAATATTTATCTTTATTACAAAAACAAGAAATCAGTTCATATTTAGAAATTGGTTGTAGGTGGGGTGGAACATTTATACTTACTAATGAATACTTAAAAAAATTTGGTAAAGTTAAAAAAAGCTTGGCTATCGATATAATAGACTCACCAGTTCAAAAATACTGCTTGAAAAACAAAGAAACTGAATTTTGGAAAACAGACAGTAAATCCGATTTATTTAAAAATTATATGGAAAAAAATTTTTTTGATTTAGTTTTAATCGATGGAGATCACAGCTACGTAGGAGTTAAAAATGATTATGAGTATACTAAAAATAAAGCTAAAATTTTTGTATTTCATGACATTGTAAATAATGCGGCTGAGGGTGTTGTTAAGTTCTGGAATGAACTTAAGAAAAACAAAGAGGATTATGATTTTTTTGAATTTATAGATCAATATGATGAAGTAGTTCGTAAAACAGGCAGTACTTTTTTAGGAATCGGAGTAGCTATTAAGAGGTAAAATTTTATTCAAATCTAAATATTGGTGGGCCCGCCAGGATTCGAACCTGGGACCAATACATTATGAGTGTACTGCTCTAACCAGCTGAGCTACAGGCCCAAAATACTTATCTTTTACAAGGGAAATCAAAAACGATCAAGTGTTAGATTATTATTTTTTAACAAGAATTATAAAAATATTAAATGTAAAAAATTCTTCCAAAAATTTGATCTTACTTATTGCCTTAAATGGAATAGCCAAAGGGTTTTTTGTACAATTTTTTTTTAACAACTGAATATCAAAATCTGAATTTTTGAAGATTTTCATATAATCGTTTAGAGAATACATATTTAAACCAAGTTGCCTTATTGATGTAATTTTTTCTTTTTTTCCTTTATTTACTCTTCTCATTATAAGTGAATTTGGTAAAATTAGATGAAACCATGGTAGAAATGATTTCGTTAGGCCGTGATCACCGTTAAAAAAGTTATACAAAGGACCAAAACCAGAGAAAATTTTTCCATCTTTTTTAAGTATTTTACTCATAGATTTAAGAACAACATCTAAGTTTTGCGTATGCTCAAAGGCTTCTTTGGATATGATATAGTCAAATTTTATGTCAAAATTTGAATTATTTATATCAATTTTTTTAAAATCTATTTTGTTTTTAAGTTGAGAAAAATTTTTTTCTAAATTTTCTTCAGCAAAGTCTATATTTTTTTTATTTAAATCTAATCCTACAACTCTTTCTGCGCCAGATTTTGCTATATCTAATGACGTGGCTCCATGGCCACACCCAAAATCTAATACCAATTTTTTATTAAAATCAGGTTTTTCACCAAATCTATCCCAAAAACTTGCTTGACGATTTAGTTCATTATTAAAATAATCTAAATCTTCTTTATATAACATGTAAGATATACGATTTAATTTTATTATTTTTCTAAAAAGCTTTTTAATTGTTTTGACCTGCTTGGGTGTTTAAGTTTTCTTAATGCTTTTGCCTCAATTTGTCTAATTCTTTCTCTTGTAACAGAGAATTGTAAGCCAACTTCCTCGAGAGTGTGGTCTGTATTCATACCTATTCCAAATCTCATTCTTAGAACTCTTTCTTCCCTTGGAGTTAATGATGCTAAAATTTTAGTTGTTGACTCACTTAAATTTGATCTTATTGCTGTATCAAGTGGCTGTAGAGCATTTTTATCTTCTATAAAATCACCTAAACTACTGTCTTCTTCATCTCCAACGGGTGTTTCTAATGAAACTGGTTCTTTAGAAATTTTTAATACCTTTCTGACTTTTTCTAGAGGCATAGCTAATTTTTTTGCTAATTCCTCAGGTGTTGCTTCTCTGCCAAACTCGCTTAAAATTTGTCTTTGAGTTCTCACAATCTTGTTAATTGTCTCAATCATGTGAACTGGTATTCTTATTGTTCTAGCTTGGTCAGCTATAGATCTGGTAATAGCTTGTCTAATCCACCAAGTCGCATATGTAGAGAATTTGTAACCTCTTCTGTATTCAAATTTGTCCACGGCTTTCATTAAACCAATATTTCCTTCTTGAATTAAATCAAGAAATTGAAGACCTCTATTAGTATATTTTTTTGCAATAGAAATAACTAGTCTCAGGTTAGCTTCTACCATTTCTTTTTTCGCTATTCGAGATTCTCGTTCTCCTTTTTGAATTCTTTTAACTAATTTTTTAAATTCTCCTACTGGAAGTTCAATCTTTCTACTAAATTCAACTAATCTATTTCGTATATCTGTAATTTCTTTTTTGTTTTTTTTAAAAAAACTTTTCCAAACTTTATTTTCCTCCAAAAAAGATTCAAATTTTGGGTTAATTTCATTACCCATATAGTATTTTAAAAATTCTTCTCGTGAGATTTTACTTTGTACTGCTGTTCTTAATAATACACCCTCTAGTGATAATACTTTCTTATTTTCTTTATAATGTGATTGTACTAAACCTTCTAAGATAGACGGACTAAGCTGTAAATTTTTGAAATCAGCAACTAAAACTGTTTGAATTCTTTTTAAATTTTTATTTTTTGATACTGAAAGTTCTTTTGCATTTAATATGCAATCAAGTTTCTCTATTTGATATTTTTTTAGTTTAGAATAATTTTTTGATAGACTTGTGATTAGTGCTATTACTTTTGGTTTAATTTCCTCTTCCATTGCAGCCAGTGAAACATTGAATTCATCCTCTTCTTCTAAATAATTTTCGTCTTTCTTTTTATCTTCCGTTGTTTTTTTGTCATCCTCTTTGTTTTTATCTTTATCTATTTTTGCTTTATCTGTTTTAATTTTTTTTGTTTCATCATCCTCTGAGTCACTTTCTTCAAAATCTTCATAGGTTGAGTCTATGTCTATTATATCTCTAACGAGTAATTCACCTTTTTCTAACTGTTCTCTCCATTCAAATATTTTTTTACCAACTAAGGGGCTTTGTGTTAAGGCATTTATCATAACGTCTTTACCTGCTTCAATTCTTTTTGCTATAGCAATCTCACCTTCTCTGGAAAGCAATTCTACGCCGCCCATTTCTCTTAAATACATTCTTATTGGGTCATCACTTTTTTCAGAAGTCTTTTCAGTGTCAGATTGACTCTGATCTTTCTTTTTAGCTGCTTGATAATCAGATTTTTTTTCTACTAAAGATATTTTTTTGTCAAAAATTAGGTAAATTGCTTTTTCTAAATTTTCTGCAGACTTTCCTCTTTTTCCCAAAGATTTACCGAGTTCCTCATAAGTTATAAAACCTCTATGCAAACCTTTGTCTAAAAGTCTCTCGTAAGATTTTGTTATCAGTTTTTCTTTCATAAAGTTATGGCTGGAAACCTTTTATATATATAGATCTAAATTATTAAAAATCTATAGCTTTTTATTCCTTATTTATCTGCTTTTTCAAGTTGATTAGGTCAGAATATGATTTTTCATCAAAGTTTTTCATAAGATTTTCTTCTAGTTTGTTAATTTTTTTTGTAAATTTAATATCATTAAGTTCTTTCAGTATCTCATTTAAAAGCTCGACTTTCTGACTTTCATCTCTTTTATTAAAAATATTTTTTATGACTGAATTTTGATTTATATCATCAATATATTGAGGGTATTTTTTTTGTAACTTTATTTTTTTTTCTTCGTCAAAATCTCCCGATTTTATAAATTTTAAAATTTCAAGTTTTAGCTCGTTAAGATTATTTGTTGATAGTTCAATATCCCTAAGAATTTCAATTCTTGGTGATACTATCTCTGGGTAGTTATACATAATAAATAAAATTGAATACTCTTTTATTTCTTCTTTTGTGAGATGTTCTTTTGCTATTGAAATTTTTTTTGTTTCATTAAGTACTTTGTAGGAACTAATTTTTTTTCTCTTATCAAATTTTTGAAGAGGTGTAAGATTTCTGATTTTTTCTAAAAAGTTTTCAGTAATATACTTTTTTAATGTTTGATCTTTTATAGATTGAGATAAATATCTCAATTTTTTCTCAAATTTAGTTATTGCAAATGGATCTGACATATCTAGTTGGTTTGAGTGAACTTTCCAAATAAATTCCTCTATAGACAAATTTGAGCTTAAGAATTTTTCAAAATTATTTTTACCTTTTTCTTTTATAAAATCATCTGGGTCCAATCCACGGGTCATGGATACGAAGCCAATTTTATTATTTTCTTTAATATACGGTAAAAGACTTTCTGCGATTCTTAATGAAGCCTTTTGGCCACTAACATCTCCATCCATACAAACAATTGGGTTTGAAAAAAATTTCCAGATCAAATTTATTTGACTCTCTGTTAAAGCAGTACCTGAATTCGATACAACATTTTTTATACCAGATGAATATATACTAATTACATCCATATAACCCTCAACAATAATAACTTCTTCATTTTTTTTTGGAGAAGATTTTGCTTTCTCAAGATTGAACACATGTTTGCCCTTCTTATAAAATTCTGTTTCAGGAGAGTTTATATACTTTGCGATATTATTATTCTCTAAAATCCTTCCTCCGAAGGCAATTATATCTCCAACTATATTTTTTATTGGAAATATTATTCTTGAATGGAATCTATTTACATATCTATTATATTTTTCATTTTTATAAAAAAGTCCAGTATGTAAAATTTCTTCCTCTGAATATTTTTTTGATATCTTATTAAAGTAATCTGAATTTTTTGGTACAAATCCTATGTTAAACTCTTTTACTGTTTGATTAGAAATTCCTCTTTTTTTAAGATAGCTTAAAGGCTTGCTATCTTTTTCTAAAATTAAATGATGATGATATTCGGAATAGTCTTTTAAAATATTTTTGTATACTTCAAATCTTTTTTCTTTTTCTATATCAAAACTTGTAAATCTGAATGGCTGCATTCCTGCTTCCGATGCTAATTGTCTTACAGCATCGCCAAATCTAAGAGATTGTGTTTTCATTAAAAAATCAAAAATGTTTCCGTGTTCACCTGAACTAAAGCAGTGATAAAATCCTTTTTCATCACTTACAGTAAATGAAGGGGTTTTTTCAGATGTGAATGGGGACAGACCAATATATTCTTTCCCCCTCTTTTTTAATTGTACAGTTTTGCCGACAACCTGAGAAACTTTTAACCTTAACCTGATTTCATCTAAATAATTTTTAGGATATTTCATTTATTTTAAATTCTCTTTGATAATTTTGCTTACTTTCGAAAAGTCTAATACATCTGAGTATTCTTTTTTAAGTGCCCCTATCACCTTTCCCATATCTTTAATAGAATTTGCACCAATCTGTTTAATTTTTTCCAAACAAATCTTTTTTGTCTCATCATCACTAAGTTGTTTTGGTAAAAACTTATTTATAATTGTAATCTCCGACATTTCATTGTCAAAAAGTTCTTTTCTTCCTGCTTTTTTATAAGCCTCACAAGAATCATTCCTTTGTTTAACCATTTTTTTTAATAGTCCAATTAAGTCATTGTCGGGTAAGGTATTTTTATCCTTTATTTTCTTGGCTATTATTGTGTCTTTTATAGCTGCTACTACAAGCCTTAAAGTAGAATAAGTTTTTTTATCATGTGCCTTTAAAGCTTCGTTAAGCGTTGTCTCTATTTTACTTTGAAGCGACATATAATTTTAAACTTACTTTAATCACATTTTTTCTTCAAAACAAAAAAGAATTGGGTTGACGACTGTGAACCTTTTTCATATAAAGCCCAAAACCCTAAATAAAAGGATTTACTTTAACTCATGAGTTGTATTTGAGACAGGCCTTAAAAAAAAAAGAGAAATCAAATAATTTTTCAACAGGTATTTTAGTTTTTGAAGATGGAACCAAATTTTTTGGAACCGGTATTGGTTATGAAGGTTCCGCTGTTGGTGAAGTATGTTTCAACACATCTATTACTGGCTATCAAGAGATTATTACAGATCCGTCTTACTCTGATCAGATTATAAATTTCACATTTCCTCACATTGGTAATGTAGGAACAAATATTGAAGATAACGAGGCTGATAAAGCCTGGGCAAAAGGAGTTATTCTCAATTCCAATGTAACAGAACCATCTAATTACAGATCAATTAAAAAACTAGATAATTGGCTAAAAAGAAGAAAGATTATCGGAATTGTAGGCTTAGATACCAGGGTTATAACCAATTACATAAGAGAAAAAGGTGCTCCAAAAGGAACAATACAATTTTTAAAAAAAGGAAAGCATAACGTTAAAAAACTTTTAAAAAATGCAAGATCGTGGAATGGATTATTAGGTTTGGACTTGGCTAAGAAAGTTACATGCAAAAAACTTTATAAATGGAAATCTTTGAAGTCTTGGAACAAGAAAAATGGGTACATTAAAAATAATAAAAATAAATATCAGATTGTAGCTATTGATTATGGAATTAAAAAAAATCAATTAAGATGCTTTTCTGATATTGATTGTGGAGTAACTGTTGTTCCGGCAAATTTTCATGCTGAGGAAATAATAAAACTTAGACCTCATGGAGTTTTTTTATCCAACGGTCCGGGAGATCCTGCGGCAACTGGAAAGTATGCTATACCGATAATTAAAAAATTAATTCAAAATAAAATACCTATTTTTGGAATCTGTCTCGGTCATCAAATTTTATCTTTAGCGCTTGGAGCTAAAACTAAAAAAATGTCACTTGGACATAGAGGTGCAAACCATCCTGTTAAAGATCTTACAACTAATAAAGTTGAGATAACAAGTCAAAATCATGGTTTTGAAGTTGATGCTAAATCAATTCCTAAAAATGTTAAAGTCACTCATAAATCTCTTTTTGACGGATCAATTGAAGGCATAGAAGTAAAAAATAAAAAATTATTTTCAGTTCAATATCATCCAGAAGCTAATCCTGGGCCGCAAGATAGTAAATATTTATTTGAAAAATTTTTAAAAAACATAAAAGCAAAAATAAATGGGAAAAAGAAAAGATATTAAAAAAATTTTAGTTATTGGTGCGGGACCTATAGTTATTGGCCAAGCTTGTGAGTTTGATTATTCAGGAACGCAGGCATGTAAAGCGCTTAAAAATGAAGGTTATAAAGTAATCTTAATTAATTCAAATCCAGCAACCATTATGACTGACCCTGAAGTTGCCGACAGGACTTACATTGAACCTATTACACCTGGGATTGTTGAAAAAATTATAATAAAAGAAAAACCTTGTGCAATTCTGCCAACTATGGGTGGGCAGACAGCATTGAATACTGCAATTTCGATGGAAAAAAAAGGAATACTTAAAAAGAATAAAGTAGAATTAATTGGAGCAAAAGCATCAGCAATATCAAGAGCAGAAAACAGAGCGCTTTTTAGAAAAGCAATGAGAGAGATAAAGTTAGATTTGCCTAAGTCTGAAATTCTTGATTCAATTAAAAATTCAAAAAAGGTTTTTAAAAAAATTGGATTGCCTGCGATTATCAGGCCATCATTCACTTTAGGTGGGTCGGGTGGAGGAATAGCAAAAACAAAAAAAGAATTTTTTAACTTAATTAAATCTGGAATAGCAGAGTCGCCCCAAAAACAAGTGCTTGTGGAAGAGTCGCTTGAAGGCTGGAAAGAATTTGAGATGGAGGTGGTGAGAGATAAAAAAGACAATTGTATAATAATTTGTTCGATTGAAAATGTTGATCCGATGGGAACACACACAGGGGACTCGGTTACAGTAGCGCCAGCATTGACATTAACCGATAAAGAATTTCAAATAATGAGGAATGCTTCTATTGAATGTTTAAGAAAAATTGGAGTAGAAACTGGTGGATCTAATGTTCAGTTTGCAATCAATCCTAAAGACGGAAGAATGGTCATAATTGAGATGAACCCTAGAGTTTCAAGATCTTCAGCGTTAGCATCTAAAGCTACAGGATTTCCAATTGCAAAGGTTGCTGCTAAACTTGCTATTGGTTATACCCTTGACGAATTAACAAATGAGATTACTGGAACAACTCCTGCGTCTTTCGAGCCAACAATTGATTATGTTGTAACTAAAATTCCGAGATTTACATTTGAAAAGTTTAAATCTGCAAAAGTAAAACTTGGAACATCAATGAAGTCTGTAGGCGAAGCAATGGCAATAGGAAGAAATTTTAAAGAATCTCTACAGAAAGGCTTGGTATCTTTAGAAATTGGGTATAAGGGTTTAGACTCTTTAAATAATTTAACAAATAAAGAGTTAAGAAAAAAATTGGGTCAGAATTTACCTGATAAACTTATTGTAGTTGCGGAAGCAATAAGAAGAAATATAAATATTAAGAATATTTATAAATTAACAAAAATCGATCCTTGGTTCCTTGAGCAGATATCTGACCTAATTAAAGTAGAAAAAAAATTAAAAAAGAATGGTGTTCCTCAAACTTTTAAGGAATTTTCTTTTATAAAATCAATTGGATTTTCTGACAGTAAAATCGCAGAATTAACTAAAAGTTCAATTGAATCTATCGAAAAGAAAAAAAGAAAACTCAAAATTTATCCAGTATTTAAAAAAATTGACACTTGCGCTGGAGAATTTAAGTCAGAAACACCTTACATGTATTCAACATATCAAAAATTATCAGGTAATTTTGCAGACTGTGAATCAAACCCAACAAATAAAGAAAAGATTATAATTTTGGGGGGTGGACCAAACAGAATAGGTCAAGGTATAGAGTTTGATTATTGTTGTTGTCAAGCAAGTTTTGCCTTGAAGAAAAAAAAATACGAAACAATAATGATAAACTGTAATCCAGAAACTGTTTCCACCGATTATGATACAAGTGATAGATTATATTTTGAGCCTTTAATCGAAGAGCACGTTTTAAATATAATCTACAAAGAAATGGAAAGAGGCAAAGTTCTTGGAGTAATTGCACAGTTTGGTGGTCAAACACCTATTAAATTAGCTAAAGCCTTAAATGATAATAAAATTCCTATTTTAGGTACTCAATTCGACTCTATAGATCTTGCGGAAGATAGGGAGAGATTCAAAAAAATACTTATTAAAGAAAATCTTAAACAGGCAGAAAGTGGAATTGCTAAAAATAAAAAAGAGTCTTTTGAAATAGCAAATACAATTGGTTTTCCAATTGTAATTAGACCATCGTATGTACTCGGTGGAAGGGGAATGGAAATAATTTATTCTCAGTCCGACCTTAAAAAATATATTGATGAAGCTGTAAAAGTTTCAGGGTCAAATCCTGTTTTAATTGATAGATTTCTTAATGATGCAACTGAAGTTGATGTTGACGCTATTTGTGACGGAAAAAAAGTATTTGTGGCTGGAATTATGGAGCATATTGAAGAAGCAGGTATACACTCGGGTGACTCAGCATGTTCCCTTCCCCCTTATACTTTAAGTCAAGAAATTATAAAAAAAATCGAACTTCAAACTGAACAGCTAGCAAAAGCTTTAAAAGTTGTTGGTTTAATAAATATTCAATTTGCTATTAAAGAAAATGAAATTTATGTTCTTGAAGTAAATCCGAGAGCAAGTAGGACAATACCGTTTGTTTCAAAAGCAACAGGACTCTCGGTAGCAAAGATTGCCTCAAGAGTAATGGCAGGAGAAAAATTATCTAATTTTAATCTTAAAAAGAAAAATAAAAATACTTTTGCAGTCAAAGAGGCTGTATTTCCTTTCAATAAGTTTCCTGAGGTTGATGTGTTGTTAGGTCCAGAAATGAAATCAACTGGTGAGGCTATGGGTTTTGATAATAATTTTGGTTTATCCTTTGCAAAAAGTCAGATTGCAAGCAATAATACTATTCCTCTCAAAGGTAGCGCTTTTATTTCAGTTAAAGATAAGGACAAAGGTAAAATATTAGTAAATGCAAAGAAATTAATTAAATTTGGCTTTTCACTATTCGCTACCTCTGGTACAGCAAGATACTTAACTTCTAATGGAATTAAATGCAAAAAAATTAATAAAGTTAGCCAAGGGTCACCTCACATAGTTGAAAAATTAAATAAAAGAAATATTTCTTTAGTAATAAATACAACGGAGGGAAAAGATTCTATAGCTGACTCTTTTAGTTTAAGAAGGACAAGTCTTATGAATAAAATTCCCTACTTTACTACTGTACCTGCAGCTAATGCATGTGTAGAATCTATTGAGGCTTTAAAAAAGTATCCAATTAAAGTTAGGGCTTTGCAAGATAACTAAGCTCTACAGCTCATATCCTGTCCACAACATAAGGGTGATTTTATTTTTCCATGGTTGTTTGGACATTTAGATATTTGTACTTGCTTGCCATCCTCGAGTTTTAAATTATCATTCACTAAAGGAGTCTTGCATTTTCCACAAGAGGCGTTTACTGACATTCCACATTTTGAGCATTCGTATGTAGCCATAAACAATTTATATACTATTAATCTTGCACTTTCCAGTCCGTTTGGAATGAAACATAATTAATTTGTATACAACGCCTTTCTTTTTTTATCTCTTTTTTTTCCATACCATGCCAGGTATTTGGGCCACTTGAGAAAAAGTATCCATAATTATCTTTGTATGGAACTGTTTTAACTTTGTTTAATTTTTCATCATAAAAATCTGTTCCAAGATTTTCAGACTCGTCAAATGGATTTGTAAATATTAAAGATGACAAAAGTTTTTCCTTAATATCACAATGAGGTTTTAACCAAAAACCCTGCCTGTCACAAATTACCTCAAGTCTAACAAAAGAGTGTGATAAATCTTTTTTAATAAGTTGACCAATATATTCGTAAACTGCTTTTGAACAAAGTTCAGAAATGAACTTTGATAATTCAGGAAAATTTTTTGAATTTTCTTTTGTTACAAAGCATCTATATTTTTTTGCTTTACCACCAGACTTAATTCCTTCTCTAAATTTGCCTTCTCCTCCATCAATTGCTCTTGTTCCATCGTACTCAATCCCTTCAATTATCGGATTTGCTATTTCAGCGTTGCAGATTTCTTTTACTGCCAAGTCAGTTAAGGGTTTGTTTAGAGCCCAATGTTTAAAGGGTTTGTCATAGGTCTCTAATCTTTTTTTTAATGAATTATATAATTCCATTAGCTTTCATTTTTTCTTTTACCAAAAAGGCTGCTTTGTTAACTTCATCAAGTTTTTTATAGGTCCAATATTCAATTTTATTTTCTAAATCTCTTATTATACCCAAGTCTTTATATAATTTATAAAACCTTTCAAATCTATGTATATTCATTCTATTTTTCATTCTAGCAACATATATGGGTTTACCAGTTATTGCAGCCTCTGAGATCATTGAGGTTGAGTCACATGTAACAATAATAATATTTGCAAGACCTAACGATGATAAATAGGCTTTTTTGTCTCTTTCTTTGATAACCAGATGATCCTGGTTAAAATAATTGAAAGCTAATTTAAGAATATTTTCAGGGGTTCTGTATGATGGAATTACAATTAATTTAAATTTTGTCGAAATAAACATATTTTTGATTTTGGCGAACATTTTTTCCATTTGATTTTGGGAAAACTTATAATACTTATTAGGGCCACCTAAAATAAACGAAACGATTTTTCTATCCCCATTATTAGGTTTTAAATAATTAATATTTTTTTCTATTTCATCATTCGTAAGATAATGTATAGATCCTTTTGTTTTTATTACATTCTCACTTTCTATTTCATCATGCTGAGGACAAATTATTGAATCAAAATTTTTTAGATCCACTTTTGGATCCTGTATATGAATATTAAATATTTCTTTTTTGAATCTCTTTTTCAAGACAATTGATGGAACAACACTTTTTCTGCCACAAGATATAATTACTTTCGCATCACAAATAAATTTTCTTTTAAGGATATTCTCATTTATAGGAGTAAACTTTGGGGGTATCAAATTCCAAAAGCTTTTTAGTTGGATTCTTTCGTGTCTAAATTTTAATCCTAGGGCCTTTGCAAGACCTTCTGTTTGGCTTATCATGCCGTGCATACCTTGGGTCAAAAGAAGTGCTTTTAATTTTAACATTTATAACT
>CETH01045596.1_pt1 | contig 19827 bp, 22 predicted proteins | sample 361461 | NCBI WGS metagenome assembly CETH01 (sample SAMEA2622695, study PRJEB7988) | marine metagenome | isolation source: saline water (ENVO:00002010), including
TGCCCATGCCACCCATACCTGGCATACCCATACCACCCATACCTGGCATGCCCATACCACCCATGCCTGGCATACCCATACCACCCATACCACCCATAGGATCTCCCGCAGGCCCAGGGTTCTCTTGGATTGGCTCAGGTATGTCTGCCACAGAGACTTCTGTGGTAATTATCATTGATGCAATTGATATTGCGTCCTCTAAAGAAAGTCTTAAAACTTTTGAAGGATCTAATATCCCAGATTCATTTAAATCTTCATACTTTCCTGTATTAACATTAAATCCTTTTTTTAGCCTTTTGATATCAGCTACAACTACCTCACCATTAAAACCCCCATTTATGGCGATCTGTTTAGTAGGTTCTTGAAGAGATCTTGAGACTATTTGTAGTCCAGTTTGTTGTTCCTCAGATAAATCTTCATTAATATCTTTTAGTTCCTCAGCAAGCTCAATCAAAGTTTGACCTCCTCCTGCAACGACTCCTTCTTCAATAGCGGCTTTAGTTGCATTTAGCGAATCTTCAATCCTTAACTTTTTATATTTCATTTCGGTCTCAGTAGCAGCTCCAACTTTTATCAGAGCAACTCCTCCTGAAAGTTTTGCTATGCGTTCAGTTATTTTATCTTTGTCATATTCTGAATCTGTTACTGCTATTTCTCTTTTTAATTTTTCAACTCTTGATTTAACTAGATCTTTTGTATCTTCAAATGCAACAATTGTTGTTTTATCTTTTGAAATAGATATTTTTTTTGCCTTCCCAAGATCATCAATTGTTGCCTCCTCTAAATTCATAGATTTATCTTCGCTTATTAAAGTACCACCTGTAAGTATAGCTATATCCTCAAGAGCAGCTTTTCTTCTCTCTCCAAAAGATGGTGCTCTAACGGCAGCAACATTTAAAACTCCAGCATTTTTATTTAGTACTAAAGTTGTCAGCGCTTCTCCTTCAATATCTTCAGCTAAAATTAGTAGGGGAATACTATTCTTTTGTATTTGCTCAAGAATAGGAACAAGGCCACTTAAATTAGATATTTTTTGATCAGTAATTAATATTCTAGGATTTTCTAATTCACAAATCTGCCTGTCTTGATCAGTTATAAAGTATGGAGAGCTATATCCTCTATCAAAGGACATTCCTTTAGTTATTTCTAATTCGGTCTCAAGTGATTGTGATTCCTCTACAGAGATAACTCCATCAGAAGTAACAATATCAAGAGCTTCTGTAATTATTGAGCCAATATCTCTATCACCCCCAGCACTAACAGTGGCTACTTTTTTAATATCTGAACCTTTTACTTGAATACTTTTACCTTTTAAAATTTTTAGAGAATACTTTAAAGCTATTTCCATGCCTTTTTTAATCTCTATGGGACTAGCACCAGCTGCGATGTTTTTTAAACCTTCCTGAACCATTGCTTGAGCTAAAACGGTTGCTGTTGTTGTCCCATCACCTGCTTTTTCTTTCGTTTTAGAAGCAACTTGTTCAATTAATTTTGCTCCAAGATTTTCAAATCTATTTTCAATATCAATTTCTTTAGCAACAGTTGATCCATCCCTTACAACATCAGGAACTCCAAATTGTTTTTCAATAACAACATTTTTTGCTTTTGGTCCAAGCGTTACTTTTACAGCGTTAGCTACAGAATTTACACCTTTTTCTAAATATTCGCGAGAGTCATCAGAAAAACTTAGTTGTTTTGCCATTTTTTATTAGTTGCTTATATACATATACTAATTTCCCACAAACAAGTTGGTAAAAACATTATGCATTAAGTGGGGAAAGCCGAATTTCCTCTTATTATTAGTGCACTTTTTATCAATTAAATAGTATCTTATGAGTATGGAAGATACCGGTAATTTAGTTTTTAATTTAACTGCAACATTAGCTGTTGGAATGACATTAGTATATTTTCCATTGAGATTTTTCTTGACTCTAACAGCCAGAAGTCGAAGATTAAAACTACTTCAAAGAATAAGACGTTTACGAGATGAATTAGGTCAACCTTATCAAAGAAATTGATTTATATATTCATACCGCCATCGATGCTTATAGTTTGACCAGTTATGTATTCACCTGCATCACTACTAACTAAGAAATTTACTAAACTCGCAATCTGATCTGCTTTTCCAAGCTTACTTAATGGAATCAGTTTCAAAATCTCTTCATTATTAAGTCCCTCAGTCATTTCGGTTTCAATAAAGCCAGGTGCTATAGCGTTTACGTTTACATTTCTAGAAGAAAACTCTTTTGCGCATGTTTTTGTAAACCCTATAACTCCAGCTTTTGCTGCAGCATAATTGGCCTGCCCAGGATTACCTATTATCCCAACGATCGAAGTAATGTTAATTATCTTGCCACTCCTTCTCTTTAGCATAGATTTTGAAACATATTTCGTACAGAGGAAAACACCTTTTAAATTTGTATTAATTACCTCTTCCCATTGAGCAGATTTCATTCTCATTAATAATGAATCTCTTGTTATACCTGCATTATTGATAAGAATATCTATAGGACCAATATCTTTAATAATTTTACTGATCCCATTATTTACTGAATCTTCATTGGAGACGTCAAACTTTAATTTATGTGCTTTGCTCCCTGCATTTTGAATTGCTTTAACTACCTCATTAGCTTTTTCTTCAGATGATGAATAATTAACAATAACTTCTGCACCAGAGTCGCCTAGTGATAAAGCTATCGCTTTCCCAATCCCCCTGCTTGCTCCTGTCACCAAAGCAATTTTCCCTGAAAGAGTATAGTCTTTGTTCATTTATTTTCCTAGATAATCTAAAATCGTAGTACTAATTGTGTAAAGATAGAAATTTTATTTATAATTATCTAGATATATTTTCTATTTATTGTGCATTTACTTATCCCTGCCGCGGGAAGTGGAAGAAGAATGAAAGCTGGAAAAAATAAGTTACTTATTGAATTAAGGGGAGAATCTCTTTTATATTGGAATTTAAAGGCGGTTTTTCAGTCTAGAGAAATAAACTGGGTCGGAATTATTGGTCAACCAGATGATAAAGATCAGATAATGAAATCAATCAAAGAATTCTCAAATAAGGTAAATTGGATTAATGGCGGCGAGACAAGGCAAGAATCAGTGAGCAATGGCTTAAATGGTCTCCCTAACGAAGCTTCTAAGGTATTAATTCATGATGGGGCAAGATGCTTAATTCAACCAATATATATAGACAAATGTGTTTCTGAACTTGAGAATGTTGATGCTGTTGTTTTGGCGATTAAAGTAACGGATACAATAAAAATCGTAAATGATAGAAATTATATAGAAAATACTCCAGATAGAAATAATTTATGGGCAGCGCAAACGCCACAAGGTTTTTTAGTTAATAAACTAAAAAAGGCTCATGAGTTAGCAATTAAGAATAATTGGACTGTTACAGATGACGCTTCTTTATTTGAAATGTTGAAATGGCCTGTAAAGGTTATAGAAGGTAATTCACAAAATATTAAAATCACTTCTCCAATAGATTTGAAAATTGCAGATTTATTTTTAAATGATTATTGATTAGGATTCGAATTTACTGAAAGTGATCCTTTTGTGCCATTTAAACAAGCATTGAAACCTATTGGGATACATGCATTACCAGATACATGTCCAATTGGTAGTTTAGAGACTATAGGAATATCAAAGTCCTTAAAACTTTCATAAATTAAATTTTCAAAGATATTTTCATTAAACTCACTTTCTTTTTTATTAAAAAAATTTCCAAAACCTATGCCAACAATTTCATTTAATTTCTTTGATAATCTCAGATAGGTAAATATCCGATCAATTTTATAAATATCTTCATTAATATCTTCAAAGACTAAGATTTTCCCTTTTAAATTGGGTAAATGATTAGTGCCTATTAAATAAGAAAATATGGTTAAGTTTGAAACAATAACTTCTCCAAAGGCAATACCATTCTTTATAGGTTTGCCTTGGATATCATCAACATATCCTTCAAAAAGTAAAGTCCTTAGCCTCTCTATACTCCATGATGGTTCATTACATAACGTAGTAATCATTGGCCCATGAATGGAACCAGGAGATCCTTGTGAATATTTTGATAACAATAAAGCTGATGTATCAGAGAATCCCATCATCCATCCTTCTCCCCAAGTAAGTTCACTTTCTAATAGTCTTGCAGCTCCCCATCCTCCCTTAGCAAATATTATTAACTTACTTTTTTGGACTTTTATTAATTCATCAAGTCTAATATCATCGCTACCCGCAAAGCTATTACATTTTCTTGATAGAATATTATTTGGTTTTATTATCAATCCCCATTCTTTAATAATACTTAGACCAGAAAGGAATGCATCTTCATCTTCTACAAATGAACTAGGAGCAGCTATTTCTATAAAATCGCCTTTTCTTAGTTTATTAAAAAACATAGGTTTTTATCATGAAATCATAATACCTAATAAGAATATAAAACCATATATAACTTGATTTTGGAAGTGTTTCCCAACTCGCATTATTAACTCATTTTTCTCCTTAAATAATAAAATTACATCTCTTTGCATAAATATTGAAGTTATAGTAAGAATTGGCCAGAAAATAAAACTTGAATTATTTAAAAAACCACATATTGCAAGAGAAAAACTAGCAATCAAATAGCATATTTGAATTGTAATTTTTGTATTAGATTTAAGATTTATTGCAGAACTATTAATGCCTAATTTAAGGTCATATTTTTTATCAGCCAATGAATAAACTGTATCAAAACCGAAAGTCCAAAATATTGTTGCAAGCCAACAAAAAAGTAGAACAAAACTTTCTAAATTACCTTCACTAGCAGCCCAGGGGATTAGAACTGCAAAACCCCAACAAATTGAAAGTATTAATTGAGGAAATTTAAACCATCTTTTAGCCGATGGGTAAATTAAAATAAACGGTAGGGCCATAAAAGCTAGGAATAAAGATAGTAGCCTTCCTTGTACAGGTAATGAAAGGGTTAATAAAAAACTGAATACTATAAAACAAAGGAGAAGAATATATGCAACTCCTAATTTAATCCGATTGGAAGCAAGAGGTCTGTTTTTTGTTCTCATAACTTTTTTATCTATTTCTTTATCCCATATATCATTGGCTATGCATCCAAAACCACTAACTAATAAACCACCAATTAAGATTTTAAACACTAGAGATAAGCTTGGATTCCCCTCAGGTGTAAGCCATAAACTCCATCCGGCTGGTATTAGTAATATTAATCTGCCTGTTGGCTTATTCCACCTCAATAATTCAAAAATTGCATTCATATCAGTTTTTTAAGAGCTCAATCTTTTTTATTTCATAATTTTAAATAATTTAACTACTATGCTAGTTAGTTAAATAATTCATAATTAATACTAAGTATATTATTTATTGTTATTTATATCTTTTGATATTAAATTTTTAAGGAAATGGAAAGTAAATCCAGAAATTTTGATAAAAAAGATATTTTTGTAGCTTCAATTGATATTGGAACTAATTCAACACATCTTTTGATTGCTCAAATAGATTCTGAATTGAAATCTTTCACCATCAAATTCACTGAAAAATCAACAACTCGTCTTGGAGAAAGAGATGAAGATGGAAATCTAACTGATGAATCAATTAATAGGACTTTAGAAACTCTTAAGAGATTTAAGGAATATTGTTTTAGTTATGGGGTTAAAAAGATCTTAGCAGCTGCCACAAGCGCAGTGAGAGAATCTCCTAATGGAAAGGAATTTATAAATAAAGTAAAAGATGAAGTAGGATTGCAAATTGAATTAATCAGTGGAGCAGAGGAGGCGAGATTAATATATTTAGGTGTTTTATCTGGTATGGATTTTCAAAATAAATCTCATATTATTTTAGATATTGGCGGTGGGTCAACAGAATTAATACTGGCTAATAGCGAGGATACAAGGGCCTTAACAAGTGCAAGAGTTGGTGCAGTTAGATTAAAAAATGATTTTTTAGAGGATGAACCAATAAATAATGAGAGAATCGAATTCTTAAAAACTTTTATTATGGGATCATTAGAACCTGCTGTAGGGAAAATTAAAAGAAGAATTAAAAAAAATGAAAGTATAACAATGATTGCAACAAGTGGAACGGCGATCTCGCTAGGAAATTTAATTTCATCTGGCCTAGGTGAGCCTAAGCAGAAAATGCATGGCTATAAGTATACAAAAGACGATCTGCAGTCTATTTTGCAAAAGTTGTTGCAGATTTCTTCTGTGGAAAGAAGAAATATACCTTCATTAAGTGAACGAAGATCAGAAATAATTATTCCAGGTGGGTTAATTCTTGAAACTTGTATGGAAATGTTAAATATTAATGAATTAACTATAAGTGAGAGAGCTTTAAGAGAAGGCATTGTAGTTGACTGGATGATTAGGAAAGGAATGCTAAAAAGTAAATTTGGTATCCAAAGTAATATTCGTAAAACTACTGTTATGCATCAAGCTGATAAATTTGCAGTGGATAAATTAAAGTCTAAGAAAGTAGCCACAATAGCTTTACAAATTTATGATCAAACTCATAATATTCTTCATAATGATCTAAATAAAAGAGGAAGAAATCTTTTATGGGCAGCTTGCTTTTTATATAACGCAGGTAAGCAAATAAACTTAACTGCATATCATAAGCATTCATGGTATTTAATTAAAAACTGCGAATTATTAGGCTATTCATTAGCCGAGAAAAATATTATTGCAGCTATAGCTCGATACCATAGAAAAACATTACCTAAAAAAAGACATGAATCTTGGCAAAATTTGATATCAAAAGAAGATAAAGTTACAGCCATAGATATGGCACTAATTTTGAGATTAGCAGCCGCAATAAATAAGAGGCCTGATCCAGTTATTTCGGAAGTGAAAATTAATTTATCGAATGATGAGATGAGATTCAAATTATTTTCTTCAGATCTTGGTAAAAATCTTATTCTTGAAAAATGGAGCTTAGAATCTTGCAATGATATTGTCAAAGAACTGAAAAGTTTATCCTTAAAAGTTGTTTAATCTCTATTTATTAATTCTTCTTTTACAGAATTATTATCTGAATTAGAAAATATATTTAACACAATTGTTGAAGTTAAAAGACCTATCATCCCAGAAATAATTATTAAAATCAAAGGCATATATTGAAAATTTTGACTAGATTCCTTATTCGTTTCTTTAACTTTATTAACTTTATTTATAATTTCTTCAATACTAACTTCATCTGTTTGATTATTAAATTCTCTCATTATAAATTCTGTATCAAGTTTTAGTTTTTCAGATATTCTTCTAACCATGGCTTTAACAAATACTTTCTCAGGAAGTTGATCTGCATGACCCTCTTCAATCGCTTCTAATTGTTGGGCACTTATTTTAAGAGCTTTTGCTAATTCGCTTATTGATTCATTCCTATTTAATCGAGCTTCTTTGATAAAGTTGCCTATCCTAGACAAAGAAGAACTTTTTAAAGACTTTTTTTCAGGTTTATCACTTGTTATTTTTTCCAAATTAATAATCTTTTTCCCAATTATAATGTCAAATTTTTAACTATCAACTTTAGTTAAATATAAAAGATTATTCTGTGAATCTTATATTTGACCCTTTCTAAAAAGGTGCGAATAATTAGGATCATACAAATTTGAATTTTGTTTGTAATGTCCTAAAGCAGGGCTAACAATATAAATTGTTGTTCTTATAAGCTTTTTTTCATTAGAAAACTTTTCCATATCTTTTAATTCGATTAAAGATGTCCATCCATCATCCCAAGAAACTCTATGGCCAACGATTACCTTAGTATCTGGAGAATAAAACTCCAGGAGCTCATTTTGTACTTTTTTAATATGTCTTGCGCTTAAATAAAGACATAATGAAGATTTATGTTTAGCTATGTGCCTAAGTGTCTCCTTCTCTGGCATTCCAGTTCGCCCACCCGCTCTTGATAAAATTATTGTTTGAGTAACTCCTGGAATAGTAAGTTCAGCTTTATGCATAGAAGCAGTGACTTGAAATGCACTTATGCCTGGGATTACCTCTGCATTAATATTTTCTTCTTTAAGGATTCCTATTTGTTCATGAATTGCACCAAACAGGCAAGGATCTCCATCATGTAATCTGACTACTTTTTTACCATTATTTATTCTATTTATCATCATTGAAGTTATCTGTTCTAAGTTTAGGCCGCTTGTTTTTATTTTTTCAGCATCTTCTTTTGCTAAATCGATTATTTTTTCTGGTATCAATGAATCTGTCCAAAAGATTACCTCTGCAGATTTTATCTCCTTTAATGCTTTAATAGTCAATAATTCTGGATCACCAGGACCAACTCCAATAAATAATATTGTTTTAGCAATCATTACTCTCTTTCTCTTAATTTAAAGTTTAAAAAATATAACCAGATTAAACCAGAGGATAGAAAAAATAAACTTATGAATTGAGCAACTCTTAGTCCGCCTTCACATAGTGGAGGCAATGCGCCTATGCATAAAGGATCTGTTCTTAGGGACTCTATCCAAAAACGACCAAAACTATAAGTAATTAAATATAAACAAGTTATTAATCCATTTTTTACTCGTTGTAATTTAGTTTGGTTTTTGAACAAATAAATTAATATTATAAAAATTAGTAAATTCGATAAAGATTCATATAGAAAAGTTGGATGAAAGAATTCTGAATCTATAAATTCTATTGGTCTAAATCTTACTGGAATATATAATTTCCAGGGGAGATTAGTAGGAATTCCAAAGGCCTCATTATTAAAAAAATTGCCCCATCTCCCTATGGCTTGACCAAGGATAACGGATGGTAATATAACGTCTAAAAGTGTTTTCCAATTTATTTTATTAGTTTTACAAAATATTAATATGGATAAAAATCCCCCTATTAATGCTCCATGAATTGCGATTCCTCCTTCCCAAATAGCTAAAAAAGATGGAATTTTTACTGGGATGTTAAAAAAGTAAATGAAAGTAAAGAAATTATTTCCACTATATTGTCTAAATTCAAAGATTACATAGTAAAATCTTGCTCCTATTATTGAGCTGATTATTAATGTGGGTAAAATATTACTTATATATTTAGGATCAATTCCTCTTATCTCTGCGAGTCTTTTTGAAATAGATAGACCTATTAAGACAGATATAGCGATAAGAACTCCATACCACTTTATTGTGAAGAATCCAAAATTAAATAGTTCTGATCCAGGAGATCTTAAATAAGCAAGATATGAAGACATTAAGAGATTTATTTAAATGCCCTCTGCTGCTTGCACTTTCTCAACTTGTTTTTTCTTTAAGACTAACAAAATTTGAGTTAATCCTACTCCTAAAAAAAATGCAATTAACCCAATAATTCTATAAGGACTTTGTAAAACCACTTCTGTATCTAATTGTCCAAAACCGCCTACGTTTGGATCAGAGGTTAGAGGCTCTCCTGCTTTTATAACGTCAGTTTCTTTGACAATTATTTGTGAACCCACTGGAAGTGCTTCTGAGATTAATTCACCACTCTCATCTAATATATTTATTGAATATGTCCCATCTTCATTAGTGTTAATTGAATTTATTTGTCCAGAAACACTTGAGGTGAATAAAGCATTATTGCTTTTATCCCCATTTGGATAAACTTGTCCTCTTCCTCTATTTGCACCTACATGTATTGAATATTTACCATAATGATATTCCTTGCTTGTTGAAGGGTTGGGTGAAAGTACAGGGAATATTATTTCTTTATTATTATCGCCAGGTAAAGGACCAACAATAATGATGTTATCTTTATCTTCACTGTAATTAGTGAAATAAACACCTTCTGTCTCTTCCTTTATCTCTTCAGTCCATCTTTCTTGTGGGGCAAGTTTAAAGCCATCAGGGAGCATTACTACTGCACCTACTTGTAAAGGAACTTCCGTTCCATCTGCACCAATCTCTTTAAGATCCTTTTTGTATGGTATCTTTACTACCGCTTTGAATACGCTATCAGCTCCGACCGATTGAGGAACTTCAGCGATTGTTTGCATCTGGGCTAAGTGGCAATTTGCACAAACTATTTTACCTGTAGCTTCTCTTGGAGAATCATAATTCTGTTGTGCCCAAAATGGATAAGCTTGTGATGGATCTGGAAAAATTATTAGATTGATAGTAAAAACCAAAAAACAAATGCAGATTACAGATTTTTGCATGAGGTAAATTAAGAATTTATTCATAGTTCTTTAAGCCCACCAAGGTTTTTCATTTGTTCTAAAGTCAGTCTCACTCCACTGCTTTACAAGTACTGCTTCATCATCAAATTCTACATGAGCTAATGCAAGGGAAAGAGGAGCAGGCCCTCTTACAACTTTTCCATTCGCATCATATTGACTTCCATGGCATGGACATATGAATTTGTTAGCTCCACTATCCCATGGAACGACGCAGCCAAGGTGGGTACATATAGCATTTAACCCAAAATTTCCGATTTGTCCATCACTTTGAACAATTATATATGTTGGATCACCTTTTAAACCTTGCACTAAGCTTCTATCTCCTGCTTGATGAGTTGCTAACCAGCCAGTTTTAGTAATTGGGTTACCAAGTTCATCTTTAGCTGAAGTTCCTCCACCACCTCCTCCTGCTCTTAAGGGCATGAAATAATTAGCTACCGGATATAGTGCTCCCAGAGCAACCCCTGTAGCAGTACCAAATGTAAGTAGATTCATGAATTGCCTTCGACCCATTGAAGGAACATCGTTTGAACTTAATTGAGTCATTCGATACTCTGCATTGTTATTTATTATTTATTATGAAACAAATTTCACTATTTCTGTACAGAATAGATAGGACTTTTAATATTTAAAGGTTTAGTTTTAGATAATAGGTTGTTTGATTTGGTTATGAATCCATTGGCAGTAGAGGAAATTATTTATTATTTGGTTAAAAGATGGGGGAAAAAATATGACTTTAGATTATTCACGAGGAAAAATAATTTATATTTTCAAATGATGTGGAAATTTTTGGAGCAAGAGTCATTCCCTTTAACGGAAGAGGAATATAAATCATCATTAGCTGAAAAGTTAGAAATATTAAATAGATGTGGATATTCCGATGAGGTAAGAAATTGGCTTAGAACTGTTAATTCAAGACCAAGGCTAGGAAGAGCTGTAAGTTTACAGTTATCAATTAATGAGAAGATGAAAGAGTTTTTGATCTAAGAGATTCAGAGATATAGGTTAAACCCACTCCAATAAAGAATAAAAAGACTATTGAAATAGAGAGAAGTGACATAGTTAATGGATCCGTAGAGGGCGTAATAATTGCCGAAAGAATTGCTGAAGATAAAACAACTAATCTCCAGTTTGAAATCATTTTGTCTGCAGTTAGTATTCCAAAAGATCCAAGTATAAATTGTAAAACAGGCAGCTGAAATGCTAGGGCAGTACTTGCCATCAATAAAAGTATAAAATCAAAGTATCTTTCTATTGACCAAATGGGCTCTACTATATCAGCCCCAAATTTGATAAAGAAACTTATGGCTGCAGGAACTAATATCCACCATGAGAATAATAGACCAAGAAAAAATAATAAACCTGATCCAGCTACGGCAGGCATGAGAAAGCTTTTTTCTTGTTTTGTTAGGCCTGGAGAAATAAATAGTATAATTTGATATACGATATATGGGAGTGAAATTATTATCCCGCTATAGCCAGCAACTTTTACTGCTACAAATAAAAATTCTCCGGGAGATAGTTGTAGTAAACGAATGTCATTAGCTGGTATTTCAAGAAATGATATTAGTGGTTTAATAACAATAAAACTAAAGAATATGCAAATTAATATTGAATAAATAGATTTTAAAATTCTTTGTCGTAATTCTTCTAAATGCTCGCTAAAAGACATTTCATTATTTTGGTTAGTTTCAATATTTCCCTTATTATCTATCATTTTTAAATGCAATTAAATTTATGCTTTAGTTAATTATGATTTCTTATATTTTGGATTAGTTGGATCAGGGAGGAGAAATGGAGGACAATCATTTAATGATGATTCTCCATAAGTTTCATACTCTCTATACCCTCCCATTTTTCCATTAGTTTTCATTAAAGCGCTAATAAATGCTAGTAATAAAAATACCGTTGGAGCACCTATTATCAGAGCTGCTCCAAATAGGTATCCAATTATAAATTCGGGAATAGAGTGATTACCTAAAAATTCATGCGTACCTAAAAGAAAATCTAACATTTAAATAAAATTTTAAATATATTATAAACTACTTTTTAACATGAGTATTTTTTTTAATATAATCTTTGCCTCTTGTAGGGTTTCCCCAAATGATTTCTTGATTCTTAAATGAAACGCATCCCATTCCGCTTCTATTGATTTTTTGAAGATCTTTAATTTTTACGCAACTTATAGGAACTTTAATATTTCCTTTTGCCTTTGAAAAAAACGAGGCAATATCAGCAGCTAATTGAATATCGTTTTCATTTGCTGTTTTTGAAGAGGATTTTAAAACCACATGACTTCCTGGACATTCCTGTGCATGAAACCATAAATCCCCTTTTTTTGAAAGATTGAAACTTATTAAATCATTTTGCCTCATGTTTCTTCCAATTTGAATAATTAATTTCTCAGGTGAGTATATCTCTATTGGAAATGATTTTGCATCACTTGACTTTTTTTTATTTAGTTTTGATTTTTTCATTTTTATGTTGAATTCATTGCATATTTCATCTTTAAGTTCTTCTAATAAGGTGATTTTTATTTTTTGTGATTCCTTATCTAATAAACTAAGATTTTCTAGCATTGCTGAGAATTCTTCTAATCGATCGATTTTATTCTTATGTATATTTAATCTCTCTTTTATAAGTGTTCTCGCTCTTTTTAACTTTTTTGACTTTTTATAAAGTTTTTCTGCTTCGATTATATTTGCTTTTTGTAAATCTGTTTTAAGAAATATATTATCTGCCTTTAATTTATATGTCTCATGATTTTCTGAATTTGTAAGTAACTTGTCCTGTAAATTAAAATTCTTTTTTTCATAACTTTTTTGTTTGAAAATAATTAATTCAATTTTATTTTCTAAAGCTTCAATTTTTTTTAATTTTAAAAAATGATAGTAATAATTATAAATTTCTTCAGCCAGGCTTAACTCTTCTTGCTTTTTATTTTTATATTCTGGAAACCAAACACAATAATAGTAATTATCATAATTTATATAATTAAAATGTTTATTGGTGAATTGTTTTATCCATAATTTCCATGTTTTAAAGATTTCCTCAAGGTCTTGATCTTTTATCGTTTCAATACTTTTATCCATTATGTTATCAGTATGAACATTAGAAAAGTGTTCCATCTGTCTAGTTAAAGTTGGACTTACGCCTTGATAATTTGCGATTAAACAATTTTTAAGTGATTGTGGAACAATTGAGAGGGTTTTTTTCCAAGAAGTAAAAGATTCCATCTCATCAGGCTTTTTCTTAATACTTCTTGGAGGATTGCTATAGATATCACCTGTTGCAATAGTTCTAAAGCTTGATTGATTTGCTTTAATTTGTTTGCCAGCAGCTATTATTTTATAATTTTTATCCAAATAAAATAAATTGCTATGTTTTCCCATTAATTCAATTATCAAATACTTAGTTATTTCATCACCTGGTTTCTTAGCAAATTCTAGTTTAATTACTCTTTCAAATTGATCTTGTTTTATAGAAACAAGTGCCATATATTTTAATCCGTAACTTAATTGTTGAGCTAAAGTACTATTAGAGCCAATTCTTTCAGGCCTTTTAATTTTTAAAATCCTTGCATTATCTCCTTGCCAGCTAACTTCTAGCCAATTAATGTTATTTATGCCTCTAAGGCAGATCTGTATAGTATGTTGTTCTGGCTGTTGAGCAACTTCAAACTTTGAGGGTATAATTTCATTTGATAAATAGTGCAAAATAGACTTAATGGAAGTTACATCCATGATTTGAGGAACACCTTTTTGCATTACTTAATTGTATTCATCAAGCTTATTATCTTACAGCAAAATAAATAATATGAAAAATCAAACAAAATTAATAATAATTACAGGACCTAGTGGTGTTGGTAAAGGGACTGTCGTAAAAAGAGTTTTGCATAAGAATAAAAAACTTTGGTTGTCAATTTCGGCCACTACTAGAAACCCTCGTCCAGGTGAAATAAATGGAGAACATTATTATTTCTTGAGTAATGAGAAATTTCAAGAAATGATTAAAAATAATTTACTTCTAGAATGGGCCGAATTCGCAGGTAATTATTATGGAACGCCCTTAGAATTTGTTGATAAAAAGATTAAAAGTGGCTACAACGTAATATTGGAAATAGAGGTCGAAGGGGCTCGCCAAATAAAAGAGAAATTTCCTAATAGTTTATCAATATTTTTATTACCCCCTAATTTAAAAGAATTAGAGAAGAGAATAAGAAATAGGGCAACTGAAAGTGAAAAAGCTATCTCAAAAAGACTTGAAAGATCAAAATTTGAAATTTCTTGCTCTAATGATTTTGATTTTGTTATTACTAATGAAAATCTAGATGAGACTATACAAAAAGTAGACGAAATAATAAAAATCTAATTCCAATTATTTACTAACTCATGGGATGAAAAAGTAAATCTGGGAAGAATCTATTAAATTCAATTATTATTCCTGCAGTAATAGCTAACCAGATAGCTGCAACAACTGGAGCTGATCTTATGAATTTTGTATTTAAAATTTTAAACATTTTAATTTTGAATGAAGTTTAATTAAGTGTAAATTTTTAGCGAGGACCATTTACAGTAATATTTTTGTCTGCCTCCCTTAAATCTCCATCTCTTCCTTGCCTATTTGCAAGTAAAGGCCATTGGGCACCTTTTACAAGACATTTCCTTGCAAGTTTTAAATCAATAATTATTTCAAGTTCTGAAGGATCTTTTGTCTTTTTAGATTCAATCAAATATTCGCGTCCAGACCAACCAATTATTCCAGCTATGTAAATAAAGAGAACTCCAGGGATAAGAAGATCTCCTTCATGGCCTCTATTTAGTAAAGCGCCAAATGGTTCAAGAGGGGGACCAATAATTAAATGTGGTAATCCATCATCTCCGCATAATGCCTTACCATAGCGTTTAAATCTTGTGATGTCTTTTTGAGTAGTTGCGGAGCTTGCTCTCTCAATGAATTTTGGATTTTCAGAACATTTTTGTAAGGCAGAAGCTGTATATTCTGTACTGGCTCTATCAGCATTTAATGCTGGCCCTTTAGCGGCAAAGGCTACTGGGGTAAATCCCAAAATTAGAAAGATCGAAGTAATAATCGAAATAAAAAATTTCATAAGTTGCAATCTTTAAATACCTTTATATTTATATTTAAATTATTATATAAAATAGGGCATTTTTGCGGAATCCATGAGTAAAGTACTTGCTATTGAAACAAGTTGTGATGAGACAGCAGTTTCACTAGTATCTCGTTCTGAGGATATATATAAGATTCATTCAAATATAATTGCATCTCAGATAGAGGATCATTCAAAATGGGGCGGAGTTGTACCAGAATTAGCTGCAAGAAAGCATTTGGAATTAATACCTTTTGTAATAGATAAGGCTCTAAAGGAAGCAGAAATTACTATAAATGAAGTTGATGCGATTGCTTCAACGGTTGCACCTGGTTTGGTAGGGGCTTTGAGAGTTGGATCAATTGCGGCAAGATCTCTTAGTCTGATATATTCAAAACCTTTCTTAGGTATACATCATTTAGAAGGACATCTTTCCTCTGCATTGTTTTTACAAAATCACCCTAGTCCACCTTTCCTCGTTCTACTAGTTAGTGGAGGCCATACAGAGTTAATAAGAGTAGAAAGGCATAACCAAATGAATACATTAGGGCGCAGTCATGATGATGCTGCAGGCGAAGCATTTGATAAAGTTGCTAGATTGTTAGGCTTGAAATATCCAGGTGGACCTGAAATTGAAAGAATTGCGAAAATTGGAGATCCATTAAAATTTGATTTACCAAAGTGTAGGATATCGAATAAAAAAGGTGGGTTTTTAAAATATGACTTTTCTTTTAGTGGATTAAAATCTGCAGTATTAAGACTGATTCAAAGAATTGAAGAAAATGATATTAAAGTACCTATTGAAGATATAGCAGCTAGTTTTGAGAGAGTTGTTGCAGAGGTTTTGGTAGAAAGATCAATAGACTGTGCTGTAGATCATAAATTAAATCATCTTGTAGTAGTTGGTGGAGTAGCTTCAAACAAAACGTTAAGAAAAATGATGATTAGTGAAGCTTCTAAAAAATCTATTAAAGTTCACTTAGCACCTTTAAATCTTTGTACAGATAATGCAGCGATGATTGGAGCGGCTGCTCTCTATCGTTTAAGTTTTGGGAATTGCTCAAGTTCCTTAAAACTTGGTGTTTCAGCAAAACTTTCTATAGATCAAGCATTATCTCTTTATGACACAAATCCACCCTTCTAATTAAATCAATGAATAAAAACACTAATGAATTAGAGCAAGAAACAAAAAATCTTGTTGATAAAGCGGAACTAAACCTTTGGAAAAGAGGTTTTACTCCGCAGGCAGAGATATGGAATGGAAGAATGGCAACAGTAGGAGTTGGCTTGATATTGATATTGATAACTTTTATAAATAAATTTACACCCTAAGAAAAAATTCAACTTTTGAATAATCTTTATATATCTTTATATATCAAGTCTATTCCAATAACTTTCTTTTTTAATAATTAATAAATATTTTTAAATGGTGGACTAAGAATATTATTATTGATTTAATCAAATAAATTGTTAATTCAAAATAAACGGAAACTTATATGACGCCTGAAAGGCTAGGATTACTATGGGGTATTACTGTATTTGCAGGAGCAATAGCACGTTTAATTTCTTCAATTACAGGATTTCCTAGTGTTGTAATTTTACTATTATCGGGATTATTAATTGGTAGATCTGGGTTTGGATTGGTAGAGCCTTTAGATCTTGGGCAGGGACTTGAGACAATAGTTGGGCTTCTTGTTTGTTTGGTTTTATTCGAAGGTGGATTAAATCTTAAATTGCCAGAAGGTAATATTCGTAATACAGTTTTGCGGATTTCGTTACTAAGGTTAGTTATCTCATTAGCAGGAGGTATTGTTGTCGCACATTTATTTGCTGGGTTGTCTTGGCCTGTCTCGGGTGTATATAGTGCGATAGTTTTAGCTACTGGACCAACGGTGATTTCTCCTTTGGTAGAACAAATTAAATTAGCATCTCCATTATCGGACGTATTAAAGGCTGAGGGCTTAGTCCTTGAGCCGATTGGAGCAGTTTTAGCACTTCTTCTTTTAGAATTACTTCTTGGAGACTTACATGGACTGAAGGAAGTTTTTATAGCTCTTATGCAAAGACTTGGAGGAGGTGTATTAATTGGAATTTTCGCTGGTTGGATACTATCTGAAATTTTGAAAAAATTAAAAAATGAATCTTCATTCGGAATTGAACTTCAAGTAACTGTAGGGATTATTTTTTTAGTATACGGAATTTGTGAATATTTTCTTCCTGAGTCTGGTTTGCCAGCATCAGTTGCGGCTGGATTTATTGTAGGAAAAAGAGAAACTATCGATAAGGAAAGATTGGATAATCTGATTGGAGAACTGGCTCAACTTGCAATTACTGTCTTATTCCCTTTACTTGCCTCTGATGTATCTTGGGGAGAATTAAGTCCTCTTGGTTGGGGAGGCATAATTTGCGTTTTTATGATGATGATCATTATAAGGCCAATATCAGTTTCCCTCGCTACAATTGGTCAGTCGTTGGAAATTAAAGAAAGAATTTTTTTAGCATGGATAGCTCCTCGTGGTATTGTGACAGCCGCTGTAGCATCTTTATTCTCTATAAGACTTGAACAAGCTGGAGTCCTGGGCGCAGGTAGATTACAAGGCTTAGTATTCTTAACAATTCTTATGACCGTTGGGATTCAGGGACTTACTGCAAAGCCACTAGCAAATTATCTTAATCTGAGAGATTCATAAAAGGTTTTATCTTATACATCTTTTAATTCTCTCTAAATCAGCGTTAATTTCTGATAATAAAACCCAGCTTTGAATTAAATCAGGGCCACTCAAGCAGCCAAATAGTGCAACCCGTAAAGATCTCATCACTAGGCCTTTCTTTATTTGACTCTTCTTTGAAACTTCTTCAAGTAAAGATTTCGCAAGTTGAGTATTAAGTGGTTCATTATTTTTTTTCAAATTTGTAAAGAGGCCTTTAAGAGAATTTTGAACTTCAACTTTTTTTAGGAATTCATTAGCTTCATCTGTAATACTTGGGAGAACAAAGAATGGTTCTGATTGATCTACAATATCGTTGAGAAGGATTAGTGAATCTTTTAATAATGCAATCAATTTTAATTCCCAATTTTTAGATGGTGCTTCCCAACCTTTCTTTGACCAATATTTCTGTGCCAAATCAGATAAATCCTTTAAGGCATAGTTTTTTATATATTGTGAATTAATCCAATTAAGTTTTTCCCAATTAAATTTTGCCCCAGATTTGTTCACGCAATTCAAATTGAAATTTAGTGATATCTCATTTATTGATTGGATCTCACTTTCTCCAGAATTTGGAGACCATCCCAGTAGAGCCATATAGTTTGTTAATGCTTCAGGTAAATATCCCAAATTTTTAAAATCATCAATTGAAGTCACAGAATCTCTTTTTGATAATTTTTTGCCTTCATTATTAAGAATCAATGGTGTATGTGCAAAGATTGGTTTCTCATATTCTAGAGCCTCGTAAATCAGGATCTGTTTTGCTGTATTTGAAATATGATCTTCTCCTCTTACAACATGAGAAATCCTCATGAAATTATCATCAACTACAACTGCCAAATTGTACAGTGGTTCTCCAATCTCGAAACCATTTGCTCTTCTTGATAAGACCATATCTCCTCCGAGATCTTTACCATACCAATTAATTTCACCTCTTATTAAATCCTGCCATTTAATTTCTAAGTCATCTTCAATTATAAATCTTATTACAGAGCTTTTACCTTCAGATATAAACCTTTTCACTTCATCCTCGGTAAGATTTCTATGCCTATTATCATGTTTAGGGGGTAAACCTTTCTTTCTCTGCTCTTCTCTCAATAAACTAGTTTCTTCTTCTGAGGTGAAGCATCTATAAGCTAATCCTTTATCTAAGAGTCTTTGAATAGATTCTTTGTGAATCCCAATCCTTTTACTCTGTTCTACCGGCTCTTCGTCCCAAGATAGGCCAAGCCAGCTCAAACCTTCTAAGATATTTTTTGTGTATTCTTTTTTTGAACGAATAGTATCTGTATCTTCAATCCTAATAAGGAAATCACCATTTGTTTTTTTAGCGTATAACCAATTAAATAATGCCGTTCGTGCAGTTCCAATATGAAACAAACCAGTTGGACTTGGCGCTAACCTTAAACGATTTTTCAATTGTGTTACTCATGTGGACGGGACCGACGGGATTCGAACCCGCAACTTCCGCCGTGACAGGGCGGTGCTCTAACCAGTTGAACTACGGTCCCAGAAAAACTGAGTGTTTTATACAACCATATTAAATTATCAGATCGTTATGCTGAAATAAACAGTGTTGTAATAAAAAAATTTTAAATTTGTTAATTAAGAATATTTTAATAGATCAATGATCTACCGAAATAGATTAAGGCCTAAAGCCAGCTGGTTCAATTAAGCGAACTTGATTCCCTCTTGCGGTGAATTCTCTGCCTTGATCGCTTTGTACAACAACTCTTCCTCCAGATTTGACTCTGATAACTCTTGCGCGAACCCATCCTAGAGCCGCGGATTCAAGGACTTTAACTACATCCCCTGGTTGTAGATCTAACTCCA
>CETH01160969.1_pt1 | contig 19821 bp, 18 predicted proteins | sample 361461 | NCBI WGS metagenome assembly CETH01 (sample SAMEA2622695, study PRJEB7988) | marine metagenome | isolation source: saline water (ENVO:00002010), including
GAGATAATTGTTTTACTGAACAACCAACTTGTAATTTTTCTTTATCTACAGAAATTACTTTAAGATTATGTTTCTCACCAATATTAAATACTTCATCAGGATGGTTTACTCTTGAATATGAAATTTCTTGTAAATGTACTAATACGTCTAATTCATTATTTACATTAAAAAAACATCCAAAAGAACTATAGCCTTTAACTTCAGCATCTTTAATAATATCCCCAACTTTATATTTTTCTATAATTTTTGCTTTATCTTCTTTTTTAAATGAAGAGATTATTTCTCTTCGTGAAACACATGCATTACCTCTTATCTTGTCTAATTTAATTATTGCAAACTTTTGTGGTTCATTAATCAAATGATTAATATCTTTTAAAGGTTTGTCACTAATTTGAGAGCCTGGTAAAAACATTAAAGATCCTGTGTCTATGTGTTCTACAATACATCCACCTTTACATTTGGTGGTAATTTTACCCATAATAGGTTCATTTTTTTCATAGGCCTCCACTAACTTATCCCATCCTTTAATTTTTTGTGCCTTGCTCGCTGAAACTAATACCTCACCATTTCTATCCTCAATCTTTTCTAATAATACTGAAATAGTTTCGCCCACCTTAACTTTGTCTGCTAAACCCATGCTTTTTAGTTCATTAATATCTAATATTGGTTCACTCTTTAATCCCTCAACAAATAAAAAAACAAATTTTTCTGTAATTTTATTAATTTTACCTTCAATAATCTTTCCTTCTTCAATATTGATCTTTGAAAGCTGAGTATTTAAAAGTTGTTCAAACTCTTTTGAAAGCGGGTTATTTAATTCTTTGTATATTTCCATTTAATATTTTTAAAAGCATGATTTTCTACTTAAAATTACTTTAATAAGCAATAGTAAATCTTATGATTTATCGACAAAGATATTGTAATTTTTAATAAATTTTGCCTAATTTTCTAAATATTTTAATTTTTCTAAAAATGATGGAAATGAAGTCTTGATAGAGCTTGAATCATGAATTAACCACTTGCCCCCAAATGTTAAAGAAGCAATTACACTCATCATAAATACTCTATGATCTTTTAAAAAATTTTTAATAGTAATTTTTTTATCTACTTTAATATTTGGATTACCATATATTTTTATTGAATGTTTGGTAATCTTATTTTCAATTCCCATAAATTTCAATATTTTTGAGGCCCAAATAAGCCTGGGACTTTCTTTTTGATTTAGCTCTGACAAATTTTTGAAATAAGAAATCCCTTTAGATTTTGCCGCAACTAAAAAAATTATTAGGAATTCATCAATTGCACTACTGTTGTACTTAGTTGGGCATTTGATAGCTTTTAAATTATTAGAACTCTTTACGAAAATATCACCAATTTGTTCTCCTTTATAAGTTTTTTTATTTATTATTTTTATTTTTGCACCCATTTTTTTTAATATCTTGATGACACCAATTCTTGAAGGGTTGATGTTTATATTCTTTATTAGTAACTCTGAATTTTTAGACAATATTGTTAATACAATAAAAAAGGCACTAGAACTAATATCACCTGGAATTTTATAGTTTAAATTATTTATTTTATTAATACCTTTGATAGATATAAAATCATATTTTTTACTTTTTTTAATTTTCATTGGAATATTTAGATATTTAAATAATAATTCAGTATGGTTTCTGGATTTTTTAGCTTTGATTTTGGTTAAACCTTTAGACTTTAGTGCAGCTAGCATTATAGTGGATTTACATTGTGCTGATCCTTTTAATTCTTGATAATTAATTGATTTTGGAGAGATGGATCCTTGCATTACTATTGGCAGATTATTCTTGTTGGAAAAAAGTTTTATCCCAAATTCTGATAACGGTTTTGTCACTCGTGAAAAGTCTCTTCTTGAGAGACTGTTATCTCCAACTAGTTTAATTTTATTTTTTGTATTTACTAATAAACCAAGTATTAACCTACCTAAAGTTCCTGAGTTTCCCGCATTTAGAATTATATTTTTTTTAAATTTATCATTTAAACCAATACCCTTAATTTCACATCTTTCTTTTTTAATTATCACCTGAGATCCTAATTTTTTAATGCATCTAATTGCGCTTGTTACATCCTCAGATTTTGGCAGATTATAAGCAATTGATTTTTTTTTTGATAAAGATGAAATTAGAACCCATCTTATTGAGATACTTTTATCTCCATCAACAGTAATTTTTTTTTTAAAGGGTTTGATAGTTTTATCGATTATCAAGTATTTTTTCATTTTAATAAATCTTAAATATTAAAAATAATCACCAAAATAATGAGATTTTGCCTTCTCATTTTTTAATAAGTTATGTGGAGAACCTTCTGCTATAATTTTACATTCTGATAAGATTAATGCTCTATCAACTATTGATAAAAGCTCTCTTGCTTGGTGTTCACAAATTACAATACACATATTGGGATTTTCTTTTTGTAAATTTACAATTACATTTTTTAACATATGTATTGTAAGGACGTCTAAAGCTGCAAAAATTTCATCACACAATAAAATTTTTGGATCACCCAAAAGAGCCATGCATATAACTAATTTTCGTTTTTGACCACCAGATAAAAACTTGGCTTTTATTTCTTTGACATTTTCTAATTCAAATTTTATTAAAAGATTATTTATTCTTTCTTCTAATTTTCTCTTATCATTTATGATAATTTCTCCAACAGCTTTTAGATTTTCTATCAAAGATAAATCATGAAAATAGCCTCCATTTTGAGGCACAAATCCTATCTTAAATTTTTTAGCTCGTTCGTAAATTGGATAATTAGTTACGTCTTTATTTTCAATAAAGATTTTACCAAAATTAGGTTTTATTAATCCTATCAATAAATTAAATACAGTACTCTTTCCAGCTCCATTGGGACCTAAAAGACCCACTATTTCACCAGAGCTAAGCTCAAAATTAATGTTATCTAGTATTTGTCTTTTGCCATAAGACAATGATATTTTAGACAGACTTGCTATCGGCTTTTTGTCCTTAAATTGTTTTATTCTAAACTTTTTAATTAGTGCCATTTTCTTTATAAACGATTTTTATCTTTTTTTCTTTATCAAACATAGTTATTTGAGTATTTCTAGAAATTAAATCAATATCCATTTTATCAGCATATAACTTGGTTAGGAAATTATCATAAATCAAATTTTTTGATAAGATAGCAATATTTTTTGAAAATAGAGCCTCAATTTTATCACATTTAATATTATGCTCCTGATAATCTAAGTTAACATTATCGATAAAAACTGTGTCAAAATTATTATTATTGTAAACTGCTTTATCAGACTTAACTGTAACTTTATTATTGTTATCAAATATTAAATTTGCTTCTACTTCGAATAAATTTATTATATCAGTATTTTCTTGGTCAATCTGGCCAGTTTTGGCCCTAATATCATAAATATTTCCATCAATATCTGTTGATACATACTTAATTCCTGTTATTGCTCCTTTTTGATCACTTTTGTCTAAACTTTTTTTAATTACCTCAGTTGATTTTTGATTAATTAATGTTTGTTCATTCTTTTTTTGAAAATAATTGAAAAAAAAACCCAATACAATTATTAAAATAATTAAAATTAAAGCTATTTCAGCGAGTAATTTTTTATTCATTTTTAACTTATATTAGAATCAAGAATATTGTGAATATGTAAGATTCCTATAGTTTTTTTTCTCTTACCTTTTTTAAAAACACAAAGAGAAGTTATTTTTTTTTCATTCATTATATTTAATGCTTTTGCAGCCAAAGTATCTTTATCTATACTTATAGGATTTTTAGTCATAAAAGTTTTGATTTTACTTTTATCAATATTGATATTTTTTTGAATTGATCTTTTAATATCTCCATCGGTAAATATACCAGTAGTTAGATTTTTCTTATTAATTGCAACCAAAACACCTAGTTTTTTTGAATTAATTATTTTTAATCCTTTTTTTATAGTGTCATTTTCATAGATAAATGGGATCTTTTGTTTAGTTAACATTAAATCTTCCGCTGTTTTAAGTTTATTTCCTAAATTTCCCGCAGGATGAAACTTTTTAAAATCTAAATGATTAAATTTTTTATGCTCCATAACTGCAATAGCCAGTGCATCTCCTATTGAAAGTTGTACACTAGTGCTAGTTGTTGGAACTATACCGAAACCAGCTTCTTTTGTGTCTGGTATTAAAAGTTTAATATCTGATGATTTATATAAAGTTGAATTTTTTTTTGATACAATACATATTAGTTTAATTTTATAACGATTTGCATACTGTATAATATTTTTTAATTCTATAGAATTGCCAGAATTACTTATTAGAATTAAGATATCTTTTTTTGTTATACTACCGAGATCACCATGAGAACAATCGTTGGCCGAAATTGAAAAAGATGGAGTACCTACAGAAGATAGAGTCGAAGCAATTTTTGCAGCTATTAAACCACTTTTACCTACGCCGCATACAATTACTTTTGATTGACAATAGGATATAGATTTAACTGCTTCATCAAATGAAGAATTTATAAATTTTTTTAATTTTTTTAGGCCCTGTATTTCTAAGTCAATGACATTTTTTGCTATAATTTTATACTTATTTTTCATTTTTATTAGTGAGCCCAGATATCATCTTTAAATAAAGCTAGATCTAGATCTACTCTTGTTTTTAAAAATTTCAAACATTCTTTATAAAGATCTATTCTTTTTTCTCTTTCAAGAATTTTATTAAGTTCGCTATGTATTTTGTGAAGATATATAACGTCGTTTGCACAATATTTTAATTGTGATGGAGTTAGCTCCCCCCCAAAATCAGAGTTTTGAAATTGTTTACTTATATCAATATTGATGAATTCTTTAATTAAAGTCTTTAAAGAGTGATTGTCTGAATAAGATCTTGCAAGTTTTGAAGCAATTTTTGTGTCTAAAATGTTATTTGTCTCTGTTTTTAAATAATACTTAATATGCGCAATATCTGCCCTTCCATAATGAAAAATTTTTGTGATGCTTTTATCTGACAATATATTTACTAAGTTCGGTGCATTATAACTTACCCTGTCAAATTGGACTATATGTGCATCAGAATTGCCTGATGAAATTTGAATTAGACATAGTGGGTCTCTTCTAACATTTAGTCCCATGAATTCTCCATCAACAGCTATAATATTGCCTAATTTCAAATCATCTGGTAAGTCATTTTTGTGAAGTTTAATATCAATATTCATTTTTAAACACTTATATATGAAAGAACAAAATTGTCTAATTTTTGGTGGAAGCGGTCAGATAGGAAGAAATCTAATTAGAAAGCTTACTAAAAATAACTTAAGGGTCACTGTTGTAACAAGAAATATTCATCAAAAAAGCTATATAATTAAAACTCAAGCTAATGCGGGATATATAGATATAGTAGAGTCAAATATTTATGAAGAAGAAAAAATAAGAAAACTTTTTAAAAAGGCAGATATATGTATTAATTTAATAGGAATATTGTATGAAAAAAAAAGAGGAAATACTTTTAAAAATATTCATGAAATATTCCCAAAATTACTAGCTCAACTTTGTAAAGAATATAAATTAAAAAATTTTATTCATTTATCTGCCCTAGGAATAAATGAAGCAACAGATTCTGAATATGCAAAAAGTAAGCTGAATGGAGAAAAAAATATTTTGAATAATTTTCCAGCTGCAACTATTTTAAGACCATCAATTGTTTATTCTGTAGACGATAATTTTACCACAAATTTTATGAGCTTGTTAAGTCGATTACCATTTTTTCCTCTTTATTATTCTGGAAAAACAAAATTCATGCCAATTCATTGTTCTGATTTAACTGATGTAATTTACTATGTAGTTTCAAAAAATATTGAGGCACAAATAGTTGAATGTATTGGTCCTGAAACACTTACTTTTAAAGAAATATTAAATAAATTATTAAATTTAATAGATAAGAAAAGAATTTTAGTTCCTTTTCCCCAAGCAGTAGCTACTTTAAATGCAAAAATTTTTCAATTATTTCCAAATCCTGTGTTAACTGAAGACCAACTTAGGTTATTAAAATACGATAATGTTTCAAGTGGAAAATATAAAACAAATTCAGATATTGGTGTTCCTAGTAAGCGTATTTTTGATCATGAAGTAAAAAAATATTGTTATATGTGGAAAGAAGGTGGTCAATTTTCTACAGAGAAATATAAATAAATTCAATTTATTTAATATTAAGCAGATTTGATTTTTTTTTCTATAAAATCTGGAATTTCCTCTTTATCACTATTTTCTTCTTTTTTACCTTTTGGTTGATAAGCATAAAGTAAGTGTAATTTGCAATAAGAAAAATCTTTTAATGAAGATCTTCCACAAAAATAAAAAGATTCTTCATCAGGGTGACCTATCGGCCACTTACAAGAACTTTCATCTAACTCTTCTAGTTGTTTTGGGTTTTCTGGCTCGAAATCTTTTTCAATAATTAAAGATTTAAATTTATTTCTTCTACTTTTTTTAGATTTTGTGACTTTATCTTCTATTGAATTTTCAAAGCTCTGATTAGAAGTGGCTGTTCTGGTTTTAATTTTTGCAGAAAGATTAAGTCTATGAGCTTTACCAATAACCGCGTTTCTACTTATGCCCCCAATTATTTCAGCTATCTGACTAGCAGTATTTCCTTTACCCCAAAGATCTTTTAATTTTTGTACTTTTTCGTCTGTCCAGCTCATTTTAATACTATATCATGTGTTAATTGTTTTTAAAAACACTATATGATGATAGAAATTAGTCATAAACAAGAGAATATTCATAGTTATTAACAAAAATTTAAAAAAAAAGGAAACTTCAATCTCAACTTGTATCTATATGTTTTAATTTATAGAAAGTTTTATAAAACATTTTTTATGAGTTATTTAGCAAAAAATTATAATAGAAAAAAAATTTCATTTAAAAGAGGTAAGGGCAGCTACCTGTATACAAATAATGGGACTAAATATTTAGATTTTGTACAAGGTATAGCGGTTAATTCTTTAGGTCATGCGCATCCCAAACTGGTTAAAACAATAAATGAACAATCAAAAAAACTTTGGCATGTATCTAATGCTTTTATAATTCCAGAAGGAGAAATTTTAGCAAGAAAACTGGTTAAAAAAACTTTTGCAGACTTTGTGATGTTTCAAAATAGTGGTGCAGAGGCAACTGAAGCAGCAATAAAAGCTGCAAGAAGATATTTTTATTCCAAGGGAAAACCCGAAAAAAATAGAATAATTTGTATAAAAAATTCGTTTCATGGAAGAACACTCGCAGCAATTTATGCCAGTGGCTCCAAAAAAATGACAGAAGGTTTTGGCCCTAAAGTTCAAGGATTTGACCATTTTAAATTTGGAGACCACAAAGGATTACAAAAATTAATTACTCGTAAAACGGCAGCGATAATGGTTGAAACCATAATGGGTGAGGGAGGAATAAAAGTAATACCAGACTGGTGTCTTAAAGAACTAAGAAAATTATGTAATAAAAAAAACTTATTATTAATTTTGGATGAAGTTCAGTGCGGAATAGGTAGAACAGGAGATTTTTTTGCTTTTGAGCAGTCAAAAGTGAAGCCTGATATAGTGCCTATTGCAAAAGGAATTGGGGGAGGTTTCCCTATTGGCGCAGTTTTAATGAACAAGAAAGTTGCTTCAGGAATGACCGCTGGCACACATGGTTCAACTTTTGGAGGTAATCCGTTAGCAATGACTATTGGAAGCGCTGTTATGGATATCGTCTCAAATAAGGTTTTTTTAAAAAACGTGAAAAAAAATTCTGAATATTTTCATAAGGAATTAAATAAAATTAAATATAAATTTCCAGGAGTGATTAAAGAAGTTAGAGGAAAAGGTTTTTTAATTGGAATACAGCTTTATAAAGATCAAACAAATTTTGTAAAACTTTTAATGCAAAATAAATTATTAACAATTAGAGCTGCTGAAAATGTAGTTAGAATTTTACCTCCGCTAAATGTAAAAAAAAAAGAAATTAAACAAGCTTTAGAAATAATTCAAATTGCCTGTTCGAAATTTTAATAGATGAAACATTTTATAAATCTTAAAGATATACCAGCAAAAGATTTGAGAAAAATTTTGATTGATGCTAAAAAAAGAAAAAGTCTTAGAAAAAATTTAAATACTCTTGAAGTTGATAAAGGATCACCACTCAAAGGTAAATTGTTAATTCAAATGTTTGAAAAATCTAGTTTAAGAACCAGACTCAGTTTTTATTTAGCTATAAAACAACTCGGAGGAGGAACATTAACATTAAGATCTAATGAACTACACCTTGGTGTGGGTGGTGAAACACTTGAGGATACAGCAAAAGTTCTATCAACTTATGGTGATGGTTTTATGCTTAGAACTGATAGTGATAAAAAAATTGAAGAATTTAGAAAATATTTATCAATACCAATAATTAACGGATTATCACCAAGTTCTCATGCTACACAAGTTTTGAGTGATGTTTTTACTGTTGAAGAAATAAAAAATAAATCAATATCAAAGCTAACAATTTCTTGGATTGGTGATTCTAATAATGTTCTTAATAGTTTAATTGCAGCAGCTGTAAAATTTAATTTCAAATTAAATATTGGCTGTCCAAAAAAATATTATCCAAAAAAATTTGTAATGGATTGGGCTAAAAAGAATAGCAAGAAGATTTTTATTTATAATAATGTAAAAAAAGCTGCAAATAATGCAGACGTAATATTTTCTGATAAAGTAATTTCTTTAAATGATAAAGTTAATAAAAAGAAAAAGTTAAATCATTTTAAAAATTTTAAAATAAACAAGAAATTAATGAGTTTTGCAAAAAAAGATGCTATTTTTCTTCACTGTCTTCCAAGAGGTTCAGAAGTAGATGAAAAAATTTTTTCAAGCAAACAATCTAAAGTTTGGCAACAAGCATCTAATAGAGTGCATGTTCAAAAGAGTATTTTGTTATATTGTTTCGGTAAGCTAAGGTAATGGTAATGGATCGTCTGAGTTTTGATTTAGATATTTGATTACTGAAGCTCTGTCTTTTTCTTTTCTTAATCCGGCGAAAGCCATTTTTGTTCCCTTGATCCACTTAGCAGGTTTTATCAAGTATCCATTTAACTCTTCAAAGGTCCAATTCTTTTCATATCCAGCAAGAGCTTTTGAATATTTATAATCGTTTACAGCACCAACCTTTCTACCAACAACATTATATAGCGCAGGACCAATTTTATTTTTTCCACCTTTGTTTATAGAGTGGCAAGCTGCACATTTTTTGAAAATCTTTTCTCCAGAAGCAACATCTCCCATAGTCATTAAAGCAACAATATTAACTTTTTCTTCAACAACTTCAGATATTGAGTTAGAACTACTGGCAGCTTCCTCTACTTCAACCGCATATCCAGGTGTTTCTGGTTTTTCTACGTAAAATACTATATTTGATAATTTACTTAATCCAATAATTAGTAAAGCAACCATAAGAATAGCAGCAACTATTTTGTTAATTTCAAAAGAATCCATTTTATAAAAATTTGTTTTGAACGTATAACATTATAAATAAAAAATTGCTTATATTTAAATGTACAATTTTGCCTCTCTTTATAATCTAATTCATAATAAAAAAAACAATGAAAACTTTAGTTATAATTCCATCTAGACTCTCTGCAGTGAGACTTCCAGGGAAACCCTTGCTTAAAATTAATGGTTTATCGATTATTTCTCATGTTTTTAAAAAAGCCGAGGAAGCAAATATAGGAGAAGTATATGTTGCAACAGAAGATCAAGAGATAATCGATGATGTTATGCAAAATGGTGGTCAAGCAATTCTGACCAGTGCTAAGCATAAGACAGGGACAGATAGAATTTTCGAAGCTCTTGAAAAACTTAATAAATCAGACATTGATTTAGTGATGAATTTACAAGGAGATGAGCCTTTAATGAATATAGAAGATATAAAAAATTTAAATTACCACATGATTGAAACAAAATCAAAAATGGGAACTTTAGCATCAAAAATTATTGATAAAGATTTTTATGAAAATCAAAACATAGTTAAAGTAATAACAAAAGAAAACTTGGATTATTCTAAATTTTCTCAAGCTTTAAATTTTACAAGAGAGTCAAAAGATATAATTAAAAACACTTATCATCATTTAGGTATTTATTGTTATCAAATAGATACGCTGAAAAATTTTGTTTCTTATAATCAGTCAAAGAATGAAATTCAAAATAAGCTTGAACAGTTAAGAGCTCTAGATAATAATATTGACATAAATGTTGCTCTTTCAAAATCATCTCCTATTGGGGTAGATACTGAAGAGGATTTTATAGCTATTAAAAAAATAATGGAATATAAATCGTAATGAATAAAATTTATTTCCAAGGCACCTTTGGTGCGTATTCTCACTTAGCTGCGTTATCAATGGATGCTAAAGCAGAAATAATTCCTTGTAAAACTTTTGACGAATGTTTTTTAAAAGCTTCTAAAGATTCAAGTTCAAAAATAATAATTCCTGAGTCAAATAGAATAACGGGTAATATTGGGATAGAATATTTAATATTTAAATACAGATTAAATATATACGCAGAATATTTTCAAAAAATAGAACATAATTTACTTTGTCTTCCAGGAACAAAAATTTCTGAAATTGAATATGTATATTCTCATGCGCAAGCACTTTCTCAATGCTCTAAATTTATTAAAGATAATAATTTAATTGAACATGTAAGGGCAGATACTGCTGGATCAGCAGAAATGATTTCAAAAAGTAAAGATAAAAAAAAAGCAGCTATAGCTTCTTCATTGAGCGCTAAAACCTATAAATTAGAAATATTAAAAAAGAATATAGAAAATGAAAAAGGAAATTTAACCAGATTTTTGATTATGGGAAAAAATATTTCACAACCTGAATTTAGTAATAAGAAATATATTACTTCATTTTTATTTAAATTAAAAAGTAAACCAGCTGCTTTATATCAATCACTCGCTGGGTTTGCTATTAATTCTGTAAATTTAACAAAATTACAAAGTTACCCTGAAAAAAACACATTCGACTCTTTCTTTTTTTTGTGTGATCTTGATGGGCACATAGAAGATCCAAAAGTGCAAAAATCTTTAGAGGAATTAGGACTACATTGCCAAGATTTTCACGTTCTAGGTGTTTTTGAAGCTGACAAATTAAGAGAAAAATAAATTATAATCTTTTCTTGTAGATTAGAAATTATTACTGCTATAATAGTTTTGGAGGCTAGGGCGTTTGCTGCATGAACCCGACTAGATCTTAACGGAAGCAATCGTAATGACAGTTTTGCGGGTCTAGTCTCCTTAATAAAAATGAATAAAAACTCAAAAGTACTAGCACTTAAATATAGGCCTTCAACCTTTGATAGCTTGTTAGGTCAAGAGATAGTTGCTGAAACAATTATAAACGCAATTAAAGCAAATAAAGTTCCAAATGCTTATCTTTTTACGGGTATTAGAGGTGTTGGCAAAACAACGATAGCAAGAATTGTTGCTAAATCTTTAAATTGTAAAAAAGGAATTGAAAATTTATGTCGTGATAATCTTTGTGAAAATTGTGATGCTATTACTAGTTCTAGACATATCGATGTGCTAGAGATGGATGCAGCAAGCAAAACAGGTGTTGATGATGTACGAGACTTGATAGATTTTTCTAGATACGGTCCTACTTCTTCAAAATACAAAATATTTATTATCGATGAAGTTCACATGCTAAGTAAGCAGGCTTTTAATGCTTTATTAAAAACTTTGGAGGAACCACCAGAATATTTAAAATTTATATTTGCTACCACTGAAATTAAAAAGATCCCTATAACTGTAGTATCAAGATGTCAGAGATTTGATTTATCTAGAATTAAGTCTTCAGAATTATTTAATTTTATAAAAAAAATAAAGGATGAAGAAAATGGGAAAGTTTCTGATGAAGCTCTCAAGATGATTGTTAAGATATCTGAGGGATCAGTAAGAGACGCATTATCGTTACTTGATAGAGCTTTGTTGACACTTGATAAAGGTGAAGAAATAGATCTAAAAGCTGCTCAGAAAATTTTTGGTTATTTTGACAAGTCCAAGCTTATTGATATTTTTAAATTAATTTTACTTGGTGAGGAAAAAAAGGTTATCGAGATTTATAGAAAGATTTATGATCAGGGTGTTGAACCAAAAGTTTTTATAAATGACTTTTTAGAGATGGTATATTATTTTAAAAATATTAACTCTTTATCTTTAGAGAGCACAAACTTTTCACTAAATGATGAAGAATTTTCAAGAATAAAAGAAATGTCTAATAATATAGATTCAAAAGTATTAATATTATTTTGGCAACTTACAATTAGAACATTAGATGAGTTAGAATTGGTTTCAAATCAAAATTTATCAATTGAGATGTTTTTAATGAGACTAATGTATCTAAGCTCTTTAAAAAATGATGACGAGATTTATTCAAAAAAAGATATATCAGCTTCTGTAGAAGAAAAAAATGTACAACCAAACTTTAAAACTGATGCTATAAATCAGATAAAAAATGTAATTCAAGAAAAAAAAATTAAACCTGAATCTCAAACAGAAATTGAAGGAAAAGAAAAATTTTTAATTAAATCATTTCAAGATCTTATAAATATTTGTACTGAAAAAAAAGAAATAAAGTTAAAGTATGAACTTGAAAAAAATGTAAATTTAGTAAGTTTTGAAAAGAATAGAATAGAAATATCTTTTAATGATAACCTTGATAAAAATTTTGTAAAAGATTTATCTTCAAAACTTTTTGAATGGACTGACCAGAGATGGATTATAACCTTTAGTAAAACAAAAGGTGAAATATCAATAAAAGATAAAGCACAACAAAAAAAACTTGAGCTTGTTAAAAAAGCAAAAAATTCTCAATTATACAAAACAGTATTAGAAAAATTTCCTGATGCAGATCTAGTAGACGTAATTTTAAATAATGAAAAGGATAATTAGATGAATGATTTTAGCAAGATAATAGACAAGGCAAAAGAACTTGAAGCTAAAATGAAAGAGAGCCAAGAAAATATTAAAAAAATAAGAGTTGAAGGTGTTTCAGGTTCTAACTCAGTAAAGGTTATCTTAGATGGGGAGGGAGAGATGCAGAAAATTGAGATTTCCGAAGATATATTAAGTGAAGACAAATCTGTTTTAGAAGATTTAATTGTAGCTGCACATAACAATGCAAAAGAGCAGCTAAAATCTAAAACTTCAGAGGAAATTTCAAAAACTGCTGGCGGTCTTGGAATTCCAGGATTTAAGTGGCCGCTTTAGTATAATGCAGAATATAAATGAGATTGAAGATCTGGTTAAATTGATTTCAAAACTTCCAGGTTTAGGACCTAAATCAGCTAAAAGAATAGTTTTAAAACTTGTCACTAATAGAGATGAGCTTGTTAAACCTTTAGCAAGCACTTTAGCCCAATTATATAAAAATGTATCAAGATGCAATTCTTGTGGATCACTAAAATCTAATCTTAATGGATGTCTGAATTGTGAAAATGCCCAAGAAAAATTTGACAAAATTTGTGTAGTTGAAAATGTAGCTGATCAATGGTCTATTGAAAATTTAAATATATTTAAGGGTTATTATCATATTTTAGGAGGAACCATATCTTCAGTTGGTTCAAGAAAAGAGGACCTTTTAATCAACTCTTTAGTTGAGCGAGTTAATAAAGATAAAATTGAAGAAGTAATCCTAGCGACAAGCGCAACTGTTGAAGGACAAACAACGGCCTATTATGTTCAAGATAGTCTTAAAAATTGTAAAGTAAAAGTCACAAAATTAGCTCAAGGTTTGCCAGTCGGAGGAGAGATAGAAAATTTAGACGATGGAACTTTATTTTCAGCGTTTAAAAATAGATCTAATTTAAATACTAATTCTAAATAGATTTTTTTTTCAATCTATTTAAATGTAAAAGAGGTTCCGTGTAACCTGATGGCTGCTCTCTACCTTTAAATACTAAATCACAAGCGGTTTGAAACGCGACAGATTTCTCAAAGTTATCACTCATTTTTATATAATTAGGGTCACCTTTATTTTGTTGATCAACAATTTTTGCCATTTGTTTTAGGATTTCTGTAACTTGCATTTTTGTTGTAATTCCATGATGTATCCAATTAGCAATATGTTGAGACGAAATTCTTAAAGTAGCTCTGTCTTCCATTAATCCAATGTTATTAATATCTGGAACTTTAGAACACCCAACTCCTTGATCAATCCATCTTACGACATAACCAAGAAGTGTCTGCGCAGAATTTGAAATTTCAGAATTAATTTCATCAACTGACCAATTAGGTCTGTCTGCTGTGGGTATATTTAAAAGATCATTGAGTTTTGCCTGGTCTCGATTTAAAATTTTTTTCTGTTCATCAAAAATATTTATTTTATGATAATGCAACGCATGTAAAGAGGCTGCAGTCGGTGAAGGTACCCAGGCACAGTTAGCACCAGCTTTTAAATGATTTATTTTTTCTTCCATCATTTCTTTCATTTTATCTGGCATAGCCCACATTCCTTTACCAATTTGGGCTTTACCAGAAAATCCACATTTTAAACCTATATCTACATTATTATTTTCATAAGCAGAAATCCAAATTGAAGATTTCATATCTCCTTTTTTTATCATTGGTCCTGCTTCCATGGATGTATGCATTTCATCTCCAGTTCTATCTAAAAAGCCGGTGTTAATAAAAAAAACTCTATTTTTAAGTGTTCTTATGCACTCTTTTAAATTAACTGATGTTCTTCTTTCCTCATCCATAATACCAATTTTGCAAGTATATTTTTTTAATTCTAATAGTTCTTCAACTTTAGAAAAAATTAGATCTGTAAAAGCAGTTTCTTCAGGACCATGCATTTTAGGTTTGACTATATACACAGAGCCTTTTCTAGAATTTTTTTTCTTTTTTAAATCATGTAGTGCAGCAGCTGTAGTTAAAAATGCATCCATTATCCCCTCAGGAACTTCGCTACCATCTTTTAAAATTATACTAGGATTGGTCATTAGATGCCCAACATTTCTTATTAAAAGTAAACTTCTTCCATGTAACTTTAAACCTTCACCTTCTTTTGAGATAAAGCTTCTGTCAGGATTTAATTTTCTCTCTAAATTTTTACCATTTTTTTCAAATTGAATTTTTAAATCGCCTTTCATTAATCCAAGCCAGTTTCTATAACAATCAACCTTGTCTTCTGAATCGACGGCTGCAACACTATCTTCATTATCACAAATGGTTGATATTGCTGATTCTATAATAACATCACTTATTCCAGCTATATCATGGGCGGCGCTAAATGCTCTAGGGTTTATTATTATTTCAAAGTGAAGTCCGTTATTTTTTAATATTATAGCGCTGGGTTTATTAGCCTCTCCTCTATGACCTATAAATTTATTTTGATCTTTTAATTTGTATTCATAATCATCTTTTAAAATTATTAAATTTTTATCAACTATTTTAACACCAGCGATATTTTTCCAACTTGTTCCGTCTATTGGAATATATTTATCAAAAAATTCTCTTACAAATTTTATTACTTCTTGCCCTCGAAGAGGATCGTATCTCTCACTTCCTCCTTCATCAGACTCAATTATATTTGTGCCATAGAGACTATCATACAAACTAACCCATCTTGCGTTAGCTGCATTTAAAGTATATCTTGCATTCATTATAGGGACTACCAACTGAGGCCCAGCAATTTTTGCTATTTCATCATCTACATTATTAGTTTCTATCTTAAAATCTGATCCTTCATCTAAAAGGTAACCAATTTTTTTCAAAAATTTTTTATATTCATCAGTTTCTACTTTGTTTCCTTTATTTTTAATATGCCATTCATCGATTTTTTTTTGTAATTCTTCTCTTTTATTTATTAACTTTTTATTTAAAGGAGCTAGTTCGTGAACAGCTTTATCAAAACCAAGCCAAAATTTATCAGGTGTAATATTTGTCTTTTTTAACAATTCATCATTAACGAAAGATAATAAATTTTCCGAAACCTTAAGATTATTAATACTGAGATATTTAGATTTCATTTCTCTTTTTTAAAACTCCTACAAAATTATGTCAAATAATTAATAGAAGCATTGACATTTTGTTGTCATTTTTCCCACATATGAAATAATGTAAAACAAATGAAAAATTATCTCAATTTTGAAACTGAAATTAAAGATTTAGAAACTGAAATAGAAAAACTTAAAGATCCATATAATCAAAGTGGACTTTCAGAAGTTGACACTCAAAAAATTTCTAAAATACAAAATGATCTTGATGAAAAACTTAGATTAATTTATTCAAATTTAGATCCGTGGCAAACAACAATGGTAGCTAGACACGAAGATAGACCTAAATCAAAATTTTTTATTGAGAATTTATTTGAAGATTTTATTCCATTATCTGGAGACAGACATTATGGTGAAGATAAATCAGTCTTAACTGGTTTTGCTAAGTTCAATAATCAATCTATCTTAGTAATAGGCCAAGAAAAGGGTGATAATTTAGAAAATAGAATTGAAAGAAATTTTGGGATGATGAGACCAGAGGGTTACAGAAAAACTATAAGACTAATGGAGCTTGCAAACAAGTTTAATATTCCAATTATTTCTTTGATAGATACCCCAGGAGCATATCCAGGAGTTGGTGCTGAAGAAAGAGGGCAAGCTGAGGCAATCGCTAAGTCCATTGAATGTTGTATGAAATTAAAAGTTCCTACTATAGCAATTATAATTGGTGAAGGTGGATCTGGTGGAGCAATTGCTTTAGCTTCGTCAAGTAGAGTTATAATGTTAGAAAATGCTATTTACTCAGTTATATCTCCTGAAGGCTGTGCAACAATCTTATGGAGAGATCCAAAAAAAATGCTTGATGCAGCTAAAGCTATGAAACTTTCAGCACAAGATTTATTGGAATTACAAATTATAGATGAAGTAATAAAGGAACCACTTGGCGGCGCACATAGAGACAGAAATATTATGTTACAAAATCTTAGAAACTCAATATCAGAAAACTTAAAATATTTTAGCACCATGTCATCAGACGAAATTTTCAATGATAGAAAAAATAAATTTTTAAGAATTGGAAGAAACAAAGGGTTTATTGAAAGTTTAGATGATTTGAGTTCTTTAAAAATACCTCAAAGTAATTTTGACAGAATATTAAAATCAAGAAAAACCATCATACCAACAGCGCTTTTAATTACAATTATTTTACTTTCTTTATTTATCTTTTTATAAAGATCCACAACAACGCTTAAATTTTTTTCCTGAACCACAAAAACATGGTTCGTTTCTACTCATCTTCTTTCCAACATATTTTGGGTTAATTTCAGCAGGTTTATTATCCTCTTTGCTTTCCGCAGGGGCCTCAACTACTTTTAAATTCATTAATACAGTAATAAAATCTAATTTTAATTTGTTTAATAAATTTTCAAACAAATCAAAGGCCTCTTTTTTGTACTCAATAAGAGGATCTCTTTGCCCGTAAGATCTTAACCCTATAACTTGTCTTAATTGTTCTAAATATTGAATATGTGATTTCCAGTTCATATCAATCGACTGTAAAAAGATTCTTTTTTCTATTTCTTTTGATTGCTCATCTCCTAAAAGTCTAGTTCTTTCTTCACGGGCTACTTTAAATTTATTAATTATTTTTTCTTTAAATTCTTTATCTTTAGACTCAATAAGGTTTTTAAATTCTGCCTCATTAAAATCCTTACCTAAAATCGGCTTAAGTTTATTATCAAAATCATTATTTTTTGGCTTAGATATTTTTTGAATTTTAAGGTTAATTAGATCTTCTATAATTTCCCCTAAAAAATCATCAGAATAAGCAAAAATTTCATTGCTATTCATAGCTTTTTTTCTTTGAGAAAAAATAACATGTCTTTGATCATTGAGAACATTATCAAATTTGATCAATGTTTTTCTTATATCAAAATTTCTAGCCTCAACTTTTTGCTGAGCTCTTTCTAAAGCTTTATTTATCCATGGATGATCAATGCTTTCTCCATCTTTAAGACCTAATTTTTGTAATATATTGTTCATAGACTCGGATCCAAAGATTCTCATTAAATCATCTTCTAGACTTACATAAAAAATTGAACTTCCCTCATCACCTTGACGGCCAGATCTACCTCTTGCCTGGTTATCAACTCTTCTTGACTCCATTCTTTCAGTTCCGACAACAAATAATCCACCAAGAGATTTTATTTTTTCTTTATTTATTCTAAGTTCATCTTCAGCTATTGATCCTTTCTTTCCTCCTAGTTGAATATCTACCCCTCTTCCTGAAATACTTGTGGTGATTATAACTGAACCCTGTTTTCCAGCATTAGCAATAATTTTTGCTTCATTCTCGTGGTTTTTAGCATTCAAAACAACATGGTTGATTTTTTTTTCTTTTAGAAGTTTTGAATAAATTTCAGACTTATTAACACTTGAAGTAAATATTAAGAGTGGTTGACCTGTTTGATTACATTCTTGAATTTTTTTAACTATCGCATGATTTTTTTCTTCTTCAGTTCTGAATATTTGATCATTAAAATCTTTTCTAATCATTTTGTTATTTGTAGGAATTACAACAACTGGTAAATTATATATTTCATAAAATTCTTGTGATTCTGTAACAGCAGTACCAGTACAACCAGAAATTTTTTTATAAAGTTTAAAGTAGTTTTGATAGGTTATTGATGCTAAAGTTTGGTTTTCAGCCTGAATATCAACTCTCTCTTTAGCTTCTAAAGCTTGGTGTAAACCATCTCCATACCTTCTTCCTTCAAGAATTCTTCCTGTGAGCTCATCAATTATTTTTAATGTGTTGTCTTGGATGATGTAATCTTTACCCTTTTCAAATAAATGATTTGCTCGAAGTGCTTGATTAACATGATGCACTAAACTTAAATTGTCCGGATGATAAAAATTATCATTTTTCAAAACACCTGCATTTGAAAAAATTTTTTCAACATTATTTATTCCATCATTTGTTAAAAGAATATTTCTATCTTTCTCATCAATCTCAAAATCTTTTTCGTTCAAATTTTTTATAAGTTTATCAATTGCAAGATATTGATTTGTCTTATCTTCAGCAGCTCCAGAAATAATTAAAGGTGTTCTTGCTTCATCAATTAAACAAGAATCTATCTCGTCCACAATTGAAAAAAAATGATCTCTTTGAACCATTTCATCTTTTGAGTATTTCATATTGTCTCTGAGATAGTCAAAGCCTAGTTCACTGTTAGTTGCATAGGTAATGTCACAATCATAATTTTTTTTTCTTTCAAAATCGTTTTGATCATTGTTAATAAAACCAGAGCTAAGTCCTAAAAAATTATATATGTCACCCATTTCCTGTGAATCTCTTTTTGCGAGGTAATCATTTACAGTTACGACATGAACACCTTTTTCATGAAGTGCATTTAAATAAGCGGTTAAGGCTATAGTTAATGTTTTTCCTTCACCAGTTTTCATTTCTGCAATTTTTGCTTCATGTAAAACAATCCCACCAATAATTTGAACATCGAAATGACGTTCATTTCTTTTTCTTTTAGATGCTTCTCTGACCATTGAAAAAGCCTCGGGGAGAATATCATCTAAGGTCTTTCCATTTTTAATTTTGTCTTTTAGCTCGTTTGTTTTTTTTGGAAAATCAGAGTCTTTTAAGATCTTTACTGTATCTTCTAAAGAATTAACCTTTGCAACAATTTTACTTATTCTATCTAGCTCTCTTTGATTACTAGATTTTACAAATTTAGTGAAAAAGCTTAATGGATTTAACATTAGTTTTTGATTTATTATTTACTTATATCCTTT
>CETH01171905.1_pt1 | contig 19783 bp, 16 predicted proteins | sample 361461 | NCBI WGS metagenome assembly CETH01 (sample SAMEA2622695, study PRJEB7988) | marine metagenome | isolation source: saline water (ENVO:00002010), including
GTGCCTAAAATATTAAATTCTTTTCTTTTTAGTTTGCTTTGATCTCCAGAGAATAAGCGAGAAACTTCTCGAAATTCCATTATAGCTTCATCTACTAATCCTCGTTGTAAGTACCAATTTCCAAGATTGAGATGTCTTGTCGGGTCTTCCTTTGTACAGCTTGGAATAAGTACTAAGAAAAATAAGATTATAGCAATAAGTCTTTGATAGGATGTTAAATTGATCATAATTACACTGTAATTTTTAGATTGCTAAGTTGGAAAAACAAGAAGAAAATATTTGTAATCAAAATTTAATCATTGATATTTTTTTCTTTCTTCATCTTGTATGGACAATTATTACTATTAAAGATAATGATTAAAGAATACATTGATAAATTTGTAAATTTCAAACTATTCATGAACATGAAAAAAATAATTTTTATATAATCATTTATACTATTGGACTCTAAAAAATTCATCACCTTAAAAGGAGCAAGACAACATAATTTAAAAAATATTGATGTTGTTATTCCCAGGGATCAGCTTGTTGTAATAACGGGGTTATCTGGTTCTGGAAAATCTTCACTAGCATTTGATACGATTTATGCAGAAGGGCAACGCAGATATGTTGAATCGCTTTCCTCTTATGCAAGGCAATTTTTAGGCTTGATGGAAAAGCCTGATTTAGATTCGATTGAAGGTTTGTCACCTGCTATTTCTATTGAACAAAAAGCTACTGTGCGAAACCCTAGGTCAACTGTGGGAACAGTAACTGAAATTCATGATTATCTTAGGCTTTTATATGCGCATATAGGACGGCCATTTTGTTGGCAATGTGGAAGTTCTATTAGTAAACAGACTATTCAGCAAATTGTTGATTCAATAATTAAATTTAAAATTAATACAAAAATGCATGTTTTAGCACCTATAGTACGTGGAAGAAAAGGTCAGCATAAAAAAATTATTGATGATATTCGAAAAGAAGGTTTTATAAGAATAAGAGTAAATGGAAAAGTAGTATCTATTGAAGATGGTATAAAATTAAATAAAAATAAAAAACATTCAATTGAAGTAGTAGTTGATCGCTTGATTATTAATGATTCAATTAAAGAAAGATTAACAGAGTCGGTAGAATTAGCATTAAAAATTGGTAATGGTATAATTGTAATAAATGAATTGCCAAATAAAGAACACATTTTTTCTGAAAATTTTGCATGTGTTAATTGTAAAATATCTTTAGAAGATTTAGTGCCTAGAATGTTTTCATTTAATTCTCCATATGGCGCTTGTGTTAAATGTGATGGTATAGGATCACATATGGAAATCGATCCTAATATAGTTGTCCCTGATAAAAATAAAAGTTTGATACAAGGCGCTATTGCTCCATTAGGAGAGCAGCCAAGAGGTAATTGGTATGGTAGTATGCTTAAAAGTCTTGCGAGGCATTATAATTTTAATTTTACAGTCCCATGGATTAAGCTCTCTCCTAATGTACGACATATGTTACTTTATGGTACTGGTGAACAAAAGATTGAAATGGAATATAATTCAGAGCGTTGGAATGGAACTTACTCTGGCGGATGGGAAGGAGTTATACCTAATCTGATGAGAAGATACACACAAACTAAATCTTCGGGCATTAGAGAATGGATAGAGCAATTCATGAGTATGAAATCTTGCTCTGGTTGTAAAGGGACAAGATTAAGAAAAGAAAGCTTGTCGGTTAAAATCAATGAATATGATATAGGACAAATATCATCAATGTCTATTGATGATTTAAGTAGTTTTTTTGATAATTTAAAATTAACAAAAATGGAACAAGAAATTTCTGAACAAATTTTGAAAGAAATTCAGCAAAGATTGTCTTTTCTTGTGAATGTTGGATTAAGTTATTTAACCCTAGATCGTTCTGCGGTCACTTTATCAGGTGGAGAGGCACAAAGAATTAGATTGGCTACGCAAATTGGTTCGCAATTAATGGGAGTGTTATATATTTTAGATGAACCTTCAATTGGTTTACACCCAAGAGACAATAATCGATTATTAGACACATTAAAATCTTTGCGTGATATTGGTAACTCTATTTTAGTCGTAGAGCATGATCAAGAAACAATTGAATCTGCTGATTGGGTTATTGATATCGGCCCACGTGCTGGAAAAAATGGTGGAGAGATAACATTTTCTGGTGTACCTAAGGAATTATTAAAATCTAAAAAGTCATTAACTGGAAAATATTTATCTGGTTTAAAAATGATAAAAATTCCAAAGATTCGTAGAAACCAATCTGATAAAAAACTAATGATTAAAGGAGCCTCAGGAAATAATCTAAAATCTATTAGTATAGATTTTCCATTAGGAAGGTTAATTACTATTACAGGGGTTTCTGGTAGTGGAAAGAGTTCTCTTATTAATGAAACTCTTTTACCAGCGTTAAAAAAAGTATTAAATTCCTCTAGAGCTTATCCATTATCATATGAAACAATTGAAGGATATCAATTTTTAGATAAAGTAGTTGCAATAGATCAAAAACCTATAGGTCGTACTCCAAGATCAAATCCAGCAACATATACGGGTATTTTTACATATATTAGAGATTTATTTGCTAAACTCCCAGAATCAAAAATTCGTGGATATAAACCAGGACGTTTTTCTTTTAATGTTAAAGGTGGGCGATGTGAATCTTGTGAAGGTGATGGTATAATTAAAATAGCAATGAATTTTTTACCAGATGTATATGTAACATGTGAAGTGTGTCAAGGTAAGAGATATAATAGAGAAACATTGCAAATTAAATACAAGGGAAAAACAATTCATGAAATTCTTGAAATGCCAGTTTTTGATGCTCTTAATTTTTTTGATTCAATACCTATCATTAAAAAGAAGTTAGAAACTTTGAATGATGTTGGTTTGGGGTATATACATCTTGGGCAACAAGCAACTACATTATCAGGCGGTGAAGCACAAAGAATAAAACTTGCAACTGAACTTTCAAAAGTTTCAAATATAAAAACTCTTTATATTTTAGATGAGCCAACTACAGGATTACACTTTGAAGATATTAATATGTTATTAGATGTTTTGCAGCGCTTAGTAGATAGAGGCAATACAGTTATTGTTATTGAACATAACTTAGATGTCATAAAAACAGCAGACTGGATTATTGATTTAGGTCCAGAAGGTGGAATAAATGGCGGTGAAATTATTGGTGCAGGGATACCAGAGGATATTATTAAAATAAAAAATTCATATACAGGTCAATATTTGAAAAAAATTCTTAATAAATCTATTAATTAATATGGATTCATTTAATAAACTAAAAAATTCATTTGGTTTTTGGGAAATAACTAAAGACTTAATTGATCAGTGCATTGATATTATGTTGAATTTAAGTCAAAGTGGACATCCAGGTGGCTCTAGATCAAAAGTGCATGCTATGGTTGTCACATTGCTTTCTGGTGCAATGAGATGGGATATTAGAGAGGCTGGGAAAATTTTTTCAGATCGATTTATTCTTGTAGCAGGTCATTGTAATCCTGTTGTTTATGCAACATTGGCAGTATTAAATGAAGCGCTAAGATTACGTTATTTAGATACAAAGGATAAAAAATATTTATGTTTTAAAGGAGTTGATTTTCAACTCACATGGGAAGATTTATTAATGTTAAGGCAAAATGGTGGTTTACCTGGGCATGCAGAGATGCAAGGTAAAACATTATTTTTTAAAGCGAATACTGGCCCAAGTGGTCACGGATCTCCATTTGCAGCAGGAGCCGCTTTAGCACTTAAGTATGGAGGTGCATCTAATGTTAATGTTTTCGCAATGGAAGGTGAAGGCGGTTTAACAACGGGTGCTAGTCATGAGACTATTAATTCTGCATGGGGTCTTGGTCTTGGTAATTTAATTTATTTTTTAGATTGGAATGATTATGGTATTGATAGTCGTCCATTTAGTTCAATAGTATATGGTAACCCAAAAGATTGGTTTGGTGCCCATGGTTGGCATGTGGAAGGTGTAGAAGATGGTGAAGACTGGGAAGAGCTTGTTAAGGCATATTATAAATTATTGATAGATAATGCAGAAAAAAACATTCCTAAAGTTATTTATAGCAAAACACGTAAAGGACGTGGTTATTATTTATTTGATAGCAAAAGTCATGGTACACCTCATAAAAGAAATTCAGATTTGTTTTGGAAAACAAAAGAAGATTTTTCAAAAAAATATAATGTAGATTTTGAAAATTTTGGCGATCCTCCAAGTCAAATGCGTGAAGGTCAAATTTTACAAGCAACATCTATGTTTAAAACCGTTTTTTCTGTAATGAAAAAAAACAAAGATCTTGTAAAGTATTTATCTGATCGATTAGTAAATATTGGTGATTCTGTACCTGATACGATTAACGATTGTAACGTGGCATCAAAAAAAAGGTTATCTTATACTGATTTATTTAGTATTGATTCATTACCTGATGATATTTTTATTGAGCCAGGAACAAAGGCACCTAATAGAAAAGGTTTTGCAAAGTATGCCAGTTATATTAATGACCTTGCGGAAAAAGAATATGGACGTCCTTTAGTTTTAGCTATGAGTGCGGATTTAGCTGGTTCAACAAATATTGCAGGTTTTGCTAAAGGCTATAATGGTAAACCGGATAAAGGTTTTTATGATAAGGAGACTAATCTTAATAGTCCTCTTTTCCCCCAAGGAATTACAGAGTTTACAAATGCAGGAATGATGGCTGGTGCTGCCACTGTAAACTTTAGCAATAATCCTTATGAAGATTTTAACGGTTTTTATGGTGCTGTTAGTACTTATGGTTCTTTTAGTTATTTAAAATATGGTCCTTTACGGCTTTTTAGTCAGCTAGCTCAAGACTCTGAACTAAAGGTTGGAAAAGTTATATGGGTTGTTGGGCATTCAGGACCTGAAACAGCTGAAGATAGTAGGACACATTATGGAATTTTTGCCCCTGGTGTTACTCAACTCTTTCCAGAAGGATCTATATTAAATATTCATCCTTGGGAATATAATGAAGTGGGACCAACATTATCTGCAGCTTTAAAACAAGATAGTTCAATAGTTGCTGTTCATTTAACAAGACCATCTATAATAATCCCTGATCGCAATAAGCTAGGAATAGCGCATTATAAAGAGGCCGCTAAAGGTGCTTATATTATCAAAAATTATGATGCAGATCGTGTAAAAGAAGGTATCGTAATTATAAGAGGTACTGCACCTATCAATTCCTTGATGCAAATTCTTTCTAGATTAAAAGATAGGGGCCCCAATGTTAAAATTGTTGCAGCCATAAGTTGGGGATTATTTAAGCTACAATCATCAGACTATAAAGAGTATATAATTTCAAAAAATGATTGGAATAATTCTATGGTTATAACGAATACCTCAATTAAATTAATGAAAAATTGGATAAAGAATGATATTGTTGAAGAGTATTCATTGTCGCCAGATTTTGATAACTGTTGGCGCACTGGTGGTTCCTTTGAACAGATTGTTTCAGAGTCAAAATTAGATCCTCAGAGTATTTGGGATGGCATATTGCATTTTGTTTTTGATCGTAATAAGCGAATAAATAAGCTTAAAAGGTCAATTCCAGATAAATAAAATAATATTGATAATATTTTCTTTCTGATATCTTTTTGTTATAGCGTTCAGATTGTATCTTCTAGGCTGAATTTAAGATAATATAGATAGATTTTAAGCTATGACAGAAATTCATATAACTGATCCTACCCCGATTGAAGATGATTTATTTATAGAAAAATCACTTCGTCCTTCAAAATTTGATGAATTTATTGGGCAGAAAGATCTTGTTGATAACTTAAAACTATTTATTGAAGCGTCTAATAATCGTGGTGATTCTTTAGATCATGTGTTGCTTTTTGGGCCACCTGGATTAGGTAAGACTACATTGGCAAATATAATTGCTAAAGAATTAAATGTTAACATAAGACATGCGTCGGGTCCAGTTGTAGATAAGGCTGGAGATTTAGCTGGAATGATAACAAATCTAGAGCATAGAGATGTCTTTTTTATTGATGAAATTCATCGTCTCAATAGTATAGTTGAGGAATATTTATATTCTGCAATGGAAGATTTTTCAATTGATATTATTATTGACAAAGGTCCTAGTGCTCGAAATGTACAATTAAATATTGAACCTTTTACTCTTATTGGAGCAACTACTCGATTAGGAAATTTAACATCTCCGTTGCGAGATAGATTTGGAGTAGTTCTTAGGGTTGATTATTATAATACGGAAGATTTATTTCATATTATTAATCGTTCTGCAAATATTCTTGATGTCGATATTAATGATGATGGTGCAATGGAGCTGGCACGGAGAAGTAGGGGTACACCAAGGATTGCAAATCGAATATTAAGGAGATCGAGAGATTTTGCTCAAGTAAAGGCATCTGGGAAAATAGATTTAGAATTAGCTGAATTTGCATTAGAAAAATTGGGCATAGATAAAATTGGTTTAGATATAATGGATAGAAAAATTCTTGAAGTTATAATTAATAAATTTTCTGGAGGGCCCGTTGGATTAAAATCATTATCTGTTGCAATTGGCGAAGATGTTTCTACTATAGAGGAAGTATATGAACCGTTTTTAATTAAAGAGGGTTTTATTATGCGTACTTCTAGAGGAAGAGTTGCTCAAGAAAAAGCATATAAATTATTAGGTATAAAAAACACTAAAGACCAACAGGGGTTATTTAAATGATAGATAAGAAAAAAAAGTACAAACTAGGAGATTTTAATTATCGTCTTCCTAAAAAAAATATAGCACAGTATCCTGAAGCGAGACGTGATTTTTCTAAGTTAATGGTTGTACATAAAGATACTGGCGAAATAGAACATAGGAAGTTTTATAATATTGTAGATTATATGAGAAAAAATGATTTACTTGTTGTAAATAATACTGAGGTTTTTCCTGCGCGTCTTTTTGCGACGAAAGATCGTACTGATGCAAAAGTAGAAGTGTTCCTTTTGCGTGAATTATCGGAGGATTTATGGGAAGTAATGGTTCGTCCCGCGAGGAAAGTTCGTATTGGTAATAAATTAGTTTTCACAAAAAATTTGATGTGTGATGTTATTGATAATACTGTTTCTGGTGGTCGTGTTGTTCGTTTTGAATATGATCAGGGAAATTTTCATGATATTATTAATAAAATTGGGACATCTCCCTTACCTCCTTACATCAATAGAGATGCAGATAAAAATGATAAAAAAAGATATCAAACTGTTTATGCATCTTCAAGAGGAGCAGTTGCTGCTCCTACAGCTGGGCTTCATTTTACTGATGGTTTGATAAAGAAAATAAAGAAAAAAGGTGTAAAAATTGAAACCGTTACGCTTCATATAGGGCTTGGTACATTTAGACCTGTTCAAGTTGAAGATTTAAATCGTCACCAAATGGATTCTGAATATTTTGAAGTCTCACCAACAACGTCTATGGCAATAAATCAGGCGAGAAAACGTCATCGAAAAATAATTGCGGTTGGGACATCAACTGTCAGGGCTTTAGAAACTATAGCAATATCTGGTTTTCAAGTTACACCAAAAAGGGGCTGGACAGACAAATTTATTTATCCACCATATGAATATAAAATGGTAGATAGAGTAATTACTAATTTTCATACTCCACAATCTACATTACTTATGATGGTAAGTGCTTTTGCTGGTAGACGATTGATTAAAAAAGCATATGCAGAAGCAAAGAAAAATGATTATAGATTTTTAAGCTATGGTGATGCTATGATAATAGTGTAAGTAAAAGTTGAAGGTGTCTGCAATAATTACAGCTGCTGGATTAGGTAGCCGTTTTGGAGAAAAAAAACAATTTAAATTATTGGGCGGAGCGCCACTTTATACTTATTCATTAAAGCTATTTTTATTAAATGATTTAATAAGTGAAATTATTTTAGTAGTTCCACGAAATAAAAAAGATTTAATTCAACATGAATTAAGTTCTATAAAAAGTAAAAAAAACATATTGGTTGTAACTGGAGCTGAAATACGTCAGAATTCTGTGAAAAATGGTGTTTTTGCTTCAGATAACAATGCAGAAATAATTTGTATACATGATGCTGCTAGACCTTTTTTATCAAAAAAAATAATTGATAATTCTATAAATTCTTGTATGAAGAATGATGGATCAATTGTTGCTGTTCCTAATTATGATACATTGAAGAGTTGTCGAGATGGTTTTGTATATAAGACTGTAAATCGTGAAAGTATTTGGTTAGCTCAAACACCACAAGTGTTTTGGAAAAGAAAAATTTTACAGGCTTTCAAATATGCTGAAAAAAATAATTTAGTTTATACTGATGAGTCTTCTTTAATGGAATCTTTTGGTTTTAAAATAGCTATTGTAGATGGTGATGTTAATAATTTTAAGATAACATCACCTTTAGATTGGTATAGAGCTGAAAGTGTAATTAAATGATTCGTGCTGGCATTGGATATGATGTGCATAAACTAATTAAAGGCAATGGTCTTATTATAGGTGGCATTACTGTTCCTTCGAATTTAATATCTCTCGGTCATTCTGATGGAGATGCTCTTATTCATGCAATAATAGATGCGATGTTAGGCGCTGCTGGTTTAGGAGATATTGGAAAATATTTTCCTAGTAATAATGAAAAATGGAAAGGGTCTCCAAGTAGTGTTTTTTTAAAAGAGACTATTAAGGAGTTGGAAAAGTTCGGATATAAAATAAATAATATTGATAGTACAATAGTTTTGCAAAGCCCATTAATTGCAGATTATATATCTAAAATAATAAACAATTTATCTTTAATAATGAAATTGTCTCCAACCCAAATTTCAGTAAAAGCTACAACTACAGACGGTCTTGGTTCTATAGGTATTTCGGAAGGTTGGTCTTCGATTGCTATTGTAACATTATCAGATGATTAATAAATGGATGAAATTAAATTAAAATCTTTTGCAAAGGTTAATATTGGTTTAAAGGTAATTAATAAAAGAAAAGATGGATTTCATAATATTCATACATTATTTCAAGAGGTTGACTTTCATGATGTGCTATTATTGAAAAAGATGCATTCAGGTTGTACATTTTCATCAAACGTTAAATGGTTAAGGAATGATGAATCAAACTTATGTGTTCGTGCTTGGAGATATATTTTGAGGAATTATGATATTGATGGTGTTTTAATTCAACTTCAAAAAAATATTCCACCTGGAAGTGGTTTAGGTGGTGGATCTTCTAATGCAGCTACGGTATTAAAAGGATTATCTGCTTTATATGATTTAAATTTATCAAAAGAGGATTTATGTAGTATAGGTTCTTTATTAGGGGCGGATGTTCCTTTTTTTATAAATGGAGGTTGTCAGATAGGTAATGGGATTGGTGACAGATTGTCTTCTTTAGATAATTTTTTAAAGGGAACCTATTTATTAGTTATCCCAAAAATTCAAATTGATACTAAATGGGCATATAAAAAATTTAATTTATTTTTGGAGAGTAGTGCGGAAGTGATTAACTTTGCCGACTTTATTGAAAAAGACAATGTTCTTTTTGAGTTTTTTGAGAATGATTTTGAAAAAATTATTGTTCCAGCATATCCAGAGATTGGACTAATAAAAAATGCTCTTTTAAAAGAAGGTGCTTTTTTTTCCAGTTTGTCGGGATCAGGCTCGACTGTGTTTGGGGTATTTGACGATGATGCAAAAGCTATTTCTGCTAAGTCAGTGTTAATGTCATCCTACCAGACCTTTATAGCCCATCCAATCATAAAGTAAATGCTGTAATAAATTATTTGGGGCGTAGTATAATGGTAGTACACCTGGTTTTGGTCCAGGCAGTTGGGGTTCGAATCCCTGCGCCCCAGCTTTTAAATAAATATATTATATGAAAAATAATAAATTAAAAATATTTAGTGGTCGTAGTAACATAACACTTGCTGAAAATATTGCCGCTACACTTGATCAAAATTTAGGGAAAATATCTATTAGTACATTCTCTGATGGTGAAATATGGGTAAAGTATGAAGAAAATATTCGTGGGTGTGATGTTTTTATTATTCAATCAACTAATGGTCCTGCTGAAAACATTATGGAATTATCTTTAATGATTGATGCGGCTGTTCGTGCTTCTGCGGATACCGTAACAGTAGTTATCCCTTATTTTGGTTATGGTCGACAAGATCGTAAAGATCAGCCGAGAGTCCCAATTTCTTCTCGAGTAGTAGTTGATATTATCACTGCAATGGGTGCGGATAGAATTATTACTTTAGATCTTCATTCAACGCAAATTCAAGGATTTGCAAAAATTCCATTTGATAATCTGTACAGTAGGGCAGTTTTATTTCAAGCTATTAAGAATGAAAATTTTAATCCAAAAAAATCAGTAGTGCTTGCACCAGATATTGGATCAGCTAAAATGAGTCAAGGTTATGCGAAAAATTTAGGAATGCATTTTGCACTAATAGATAAAAGAAGATTTGCGCCCAATGAAGTAGAAATAAATCATTTAATTGGTGAATTAAAAGATATGGATGTTTTAATTATTGATGATATGATAGATACTGCAGGGACTCTTGTGAATGCTTCTGATGCGGCTATTAAAAAAGGTGCAAAGTCCGTTACGGCTGTGGCAACACATGGTGTTTTGTCTGGACCAGCCATTGAACGTCTTGAAAAATCAGAAATAAAAAAAATTATTATTACGGATACAATATCAATTTCAAAAGAGAAAAAAATTGATAAGATACATATAGTATCAGTTGATGCTGTTTTTGGACAGGCAGTTCATAGAGTGCATAATGGAGAATCTGTAAGTGCTTTATTTGAGTTTTAGAAAGGAGAAGAAATAATGGCATCATCTTATTATAAATTAGATATTATAAATAGAATGGAGACCCGTAAGAAGGGTGCTAAGGCAATCCGCAGAAAAGGTTTTATACCAGGAGTATTATATTATTCTGGAGAAGACAATGTGAATATCTCTATTGAAAAATCGGTTTTATTTCATGCTATGCAGTCAGGCCAAAGAATATTTGAAGTTGAACAAGATGGTGAGAGTCAATATACAATGATTAAACAATTACAATATCATCCTGTTACAGACGATATTATGCATGTGGATTTAATGCGAGTTCGTCGTTCAGAAAAAATGACGATATCAGTTCCACTTGTTTTGGTGGGAGAATCTATTGGTGTTAAAGAAGGAGGAGTTTTATCTCAATCTTTAAACCAAGTTGAAATCAGTTGTTACCCAACAGATGTTCCTGAAAAAATTGAATTAGATATAGAAGATTTAGAATTGAACTCAGCAAAAGCTGTATCGGATATAAAAATTGATTTAGATGATGTAGATATTATTTCTGATCCAACTTTGAATATTGTATCTGTTACTCCCCCAGCATCAGAAGAAGAAGTTATTGAAGACGCTTTTGATGAAGAAGGAATTGATGATGGTGTAAGCGACTCAGAAGGAGAAGCAAGTGAAGATAAAACGGAAGAATCTTCTGGGAGCGATTCTGATGAAAAATCTGAGGATTCATGATCGCTTTTATAGGTCTAGGAAATATCGGGGATTCATATGTTAACACCAAACATAATGCAGGTTTTTGGGTGCTTGATGAATTTGCAAATAGGAATAAAATGATTTTTAATCCAGGTAAAGGTGATTATGTATTTTCTCAAACTAAACAAAATCAAGTCTTGTTAATTAAGCCTACAACAATGATGAATAACAGTGGTAATGCAGTAAAGGATGTTATGCTTCAATGGTGCTTAATGCCATCTGAAGTAGTAATAGTTTTAGATGACGTTGATTTACCATTAGGTGTTATTCGTATTCGTCCTAAAGGAGGTGATGGTTGTCATCGAGGTTTGGAAAATATTATTTATAAAATGCAAACAAATCAATTTGTGAGAATAAGGTTGGGTATCGCTGAAACATTGGAACAGATACGTCCATCAGAGGAATATGTTCTTAAGCCTTTTAATAAAGATAGTATTGAAAACGCTAAAATTATGGTGCAAAAATGTGCGGATGCTATGCAATATTTAATAATACATGGCTTAGATCGTACAATGAATAAATTTAATTCTTAATTATGGAGAGTGTTAATTAATGGATAATAAAATAATGTATGTAATAGCTGCTGGTCTTTTAGCACTTATATTCTCGTTTTGGAAAACCAAATGGATTGAGGATCAGGATGAAGGTACTGATCGTATGAAAAAAATCGGTAAAAGTATTGCTGATGGTGCCATGGCATTTTTGAAAGCTGAATACCAAGTGCTTATTCTATTTGTTGTGGTTGTTTCTGTGTTACTTGGTTTTGCAAATAATGGTAGAGAAGACTCAAGCGCACTGATCTCTTTTTCCTTTATAGTTGGTGCTTTGGCTTCTGGATTGGCAGGATTCCTTGGTATGAAAGTTGCGACTAAAGCCAATAATCGGACAACTCATGCTGCTCGTACGGGTTTGGCTACAGCATTAAATGTAGCATTCAGTGGTGGTTCTGTGATGGGGCTTAGTGTAGTTGGGCTTGGCATTTTAGGGTTGGGTGGTCTTTTTATGTATTACACAAATATATTTGGATCTGATAGTGAAAATATTTCTATTGTTTTAAATGTAATGTCAGGGTTTTCTTTAGGTGCTTCATCTATTGCTTTATTTGCTCGTGTTGGCGGTGGTATTTATACAAAGGCTGCGGATGTAGGTGCTGATTTGGTAGGAAAGGTAGAAGCGGGTATCCCCGAGGATCATCCTTTAAATCCTGCAACAATTGCTGATAATGTTGGGGATAATGTTGGAGATGTTGCTGGTATGGGTGCAGATTTATTTGAATCTTATGTTGGTTCTATTGTGGGATCTATGGTTTTAGGATCCAGTATTCTTGTATTAGGGAATTTTGATTTTAACTTTGTATTACTTCCATTAGTTATTGCTGCATCAGGTATTATTGTATCAATTATTGGAACTTTTATGGTATTTGTAAAAGAAGGAGGGGATCCGCAAAAAGCATTAAATCAAGGTGAGTTTGGTAGTGCTATTATTATGGTCGGTGTGATTTATTTTTTAATTCAAAAATTTTTACCTTTAACTTTTTTACAAGGTGGAGTTGAGTTTACTAGTATGGGTGTGTTTTATGCAACTGTAATTGGTCTTCTAGCAGGTCTTGGTATTGGTATGATTACAGAACATTATACAGGTACTGGAACTTCTCCAGTTAAATCTATCACAGAGCAATCTATGACTGGTCCAGCTACAAATATCATTGCTGGTTTAGGCGTTGGAATGCAATCAACAGCAATTCCGATTCTTATTATTGCAATAAGTATTATGGGTGCTTACCATTTTGCAGGATTGTATGGTATAGCTATGGCTGCTTTAGGTATGTTGGCTAATACTGGGATTCAGTTAGCAGTAGATGCGTATGGCCCAATATCTGATAATGCTGGTGGTATTGCAGAAATGGCTGAATTGCCTGTTGAGGTTCGTGAGCGTACCGATAAATTAGATGCAGTTGGGAATACCACAGCTGCAATTGGAAAGGGCTTTGCTATAGGGTCTGCGGCTCTTACTGCGCTTGCATTATTTGCGGCGTTTATGGTTCAAAGTGGAATTGAAAGTATTGATATTTCAAATCCAACAGTTATGGCTGGACTTTTTGTTGGTGGTATGTTACCATTTTTATTTTCTTCTATGGCTATGGGTGCTGTAGGTCGTGCGGCAATGGCTATGATTGAAGAAGTAAGACGACAGTTTAGAGATATTCCAGAATTAAAAAGTGCATTAGAATTAATGAATTTAAAAAATGAAAGTGATTGGAATGATGATGATAGGGCTGTTTATGAAGATGCTTTATCAAAAGCAGAGCATGGGCGTTGCGTTGAGATTTCGACTCAATCTGCAATTAAAGAAATGGTTTTACCAGGTTTATTAGCTGTTATTTCCCCTGTTGTAGTTGGGTTTATTTTTGGACCTGAAACTCTTGGGGGCTTATTGGCAGGTGTAACAGTGTCAGGTGTCTTAATGGCTATTTTTCAATCTAATGCTGGTGGTGCCTGGGATAATGCAAAAAAAATGATAGAAGAAGGAATTACTTTTGGTAATGGTGTGGTAGGCAAGGGTTCAGAGGCTCATAAAGCTGCTGTTGTAGGTGATACAGTTGGTGATCCATTTAAAGACACTTCAGGACCTTCATTAAATATATTAATCAAATTAATGTCAGTGGTCTCATTAGTTATTGCACCACTTATTGCATAAAAGAGAAGGAGTAATTATGCGGTATTATGAAACAATTTATATAGTTGATCCAAATTTAGAAAATACATTAGTAGAAAAAACCATGGATCAGATTAAGAATGAATTAATTAAAACAAAGGCAAGTATAATTAATCATAGAGAATGGGGTAAGAAAAGGCTTGCGTATCCAATAGCAAATCAGAAATATGGTTCTTTTATTCTTTTACAATTTGAAATACAAGATTTAGAAAAAATGAAAGATTTTGAAACTTGGTTAAAATTGAATAATTCTGTATTGCGTCATATGACTGTTGCGTTAAAAGAGAAGCCTGATAAATATGTAGAAAAATCAGTTGAAATTCCTATCGAACAAAACGAAGTAAGTAAAGAGTTAAGTAATATTGCTGACAATGAGGGCAATGAAGTAGTGGAAAGCGTAACTAAGGCAGAAAATACATCAGATGTTGAATTAAGCGAATCAAGTAAGGAGGATGAATAATGGCGTTTCAAAATAAAAGGAAATTTTGTTATTTTAAAGAAAATGGTATTACAGATATAGACTATAAAGATGTAAAGCTTTTGCGTCGTTTTGTAAATGATCAAGGTAAAATTATGCCAAGACGTATTACTGGAACTAGTGCAAAAATGCATAGAAAATTAGTTCGAGCGATTAAACGTTCTCGCTCAATTGCTCTTATGCCTTACGTTGAAAATAACTCAGAATAAGAGAGGATAATTATGGATATTATTTTATTAGTTGATTACGATGGTTTAGGAAAAGCAGGTGATTTGATTAATGTGAAATCTGGTTTTGCTAGAAATAAGCTTATTCCTAAGGGGATCGCATTACGTGCATCAAAACAAAATATTTCGATTGTTAAAGAAAAAAATAAAAATATAGAAAGACAGAAGAATAAGGAAAGTGTAAAATATGATATTTTATTAAAAAAATTATCTAAAACTGAAATTACCATTAAAGCTCAAGTTGGAAAAGAGGATAAAATGTTTGGTTCTATAACATCTATTGATATTCAAAAAGCTTTAGAATTAGAGGGTCTAAATATTGATCGGAATGCAATTGTATTAGAAAGTCCAATAAAAGCATTAGGTATTTATCATATTGCTATACAATTAGCCGAGAGTTTTGCATCAGAAGTGAAATTATATGTAATTAAGTCGTAATTTTTATCCTATTTATAAAGTAGGGAATATGTTGCTTGCTATTTTCTGGTTTGATATAATTAATAAATATGTTTGCTGAAGTTGCTTTTCCTATCCGTAGTTTTCAAACCTTTACATATTCTATCCCCAAAGAATATTTGCATAGTATAAATATAGGTTCGAGAGTAATAGTCCCATTAAGAAATAAAACTATACAAGGTGTAGTTGTTGATGTCAACAACTCTATTTCTTATTCTGGGAATATAAAAGAAATTATTGAGCCTGTAGATAATATTTTAATTTTTACTCCTCTCTTATGGAAATTGATTCATTGGGTAGGTAAATATTATATGGTTCCAATAGGTAAAGTTGCTAATACTGTAATACCAAAATCCATTTCAAAGAACTATCGTTTACCAAAACAAAAATTTGTTTTATTAAAACAAAAAATTGATTCAGAAATATTAAAAGATTTAAAAACAAGAGCTCCAAAACAATATGCCGTATATGAAATTCTTTGTTCTCAAGATTCCATAAAGGATATTGCATCTTTAAAGGATATTGTAAAAAACCCAATGCAAGTTTGCTTAGCTTTACAAAAAAGAGGATTAATTGATATTATTGAAAAAGACAAGATACCTGATGTAAACAAATTTAGTTTTGAGCCAATACATAAAAAGGTGATCTTCAATATTGATCAACAAAAAGTGATAGATCAAATTATTTTGAGTTTAAACAGGTATTGCTATGAGCCTTTTTTACTACATGGAGTTACTGGCAGTGGAAAAACCGAGATATATATTGAATCGGTTAAAATTTGTTTAGAACAAAATCGAACGGCAATTGTTCTTTTACCAGAAATTGCATTGACTCCCCAAATTGCAGGTCGTTTCCGAGCAGTTTTTGGTGATGCTGTAGCTGTGTGGCATTCAAAATTAACTCAACAGCAACGTTCATGGACTTGGACAAAGATTTGTTCAGGTGAATATAAAATTGTTATTGGGGCAAGGAGCGCTGTTTTTTCACCATTGAAAAATATTGGTTTAATAATAGTTGATGAAGAACAAGAATCTTCTTTTTATCAAGATGCAAAAGATCCTAGATATCATGCTAGAGATGTTGCTGTTATGCGAGGAACTTTAGAAAAATCTGTTGTTATTGTAGCCAGTGCAACGCCTAGTTTAGAAAGTTATTATAATTATCAACAAAAAAAGTTTCAATATCTTTATTTACCAAAACGTTTTGGTAATGCAAAATATCCTACTGTACACATTGTCAATATGTTATCTATTGTAGAAGAAACTGGAAAATATGGTCAGGTAGTTTCTGGTTTACTGCAAGATAAAATTGAAGAAAGAATTAATAATAATGAACAAATTATTTTATTACAAAATCGTCGTGGTTTTTCTCCTATTATAAAGTGTAATGAATGTGGTGAGGTCTTGATGTGTAACCAATGTAAAATTGCACTCACTTATCATAAAAACGAAGACAAGTTAATTTGTCATTTTTGTTCATATGTTTTTTCTGGAACATTAATAAGATGTATTAAATGTAAAAATAATAAATTAAAGTATTTTGGTACGGGAACTCAAAAAGTAGAAAGTTTGATAAAGCAAACATTCCCTTCTGCAAGAGTGAAAAGATTAGATATGGATACTTCAAAATCTAGTAATGATATAACGACATTATTAAAATCTTTTAGTAATCATGAATTTGATATTCTTATAGGAACTCAGATGGTTGCAAAAGGATTGGATTTTCCTAATGCAACATTAGTTGGAATTATTAACGCGGATTTAGGATTGCATTTACCTGATTTTAGAGCATCAGAAAAAGTTTTTCAATTGTTATATCAGGCCTCAGGTCGTTCTGGAAGAAGCCAGAAGCCAGGTGAGGTTGTGATACAGACTTATTCTCCAGATAATATAGTTATAAATAATGCTAAAAAATTAAATATTTCAAAATTTTATCACACCACTTTAAATGAAAGAGAAGAATTAAATTATCCACCGTATAGTTGGCTTGCAAAAATAGAAGTCATAGGCTCTAATCGTATTGATCTTATTAGTTTAATGGATAGAATTGCTTTTAATATTATTGGAAAATTTGAAGGACTAGAAGTTTTGGGGCCATCGCCATGTTTTCTAGAAAAATTAAAAAATAAATTTAGATATCAAATTGTTTTTAAATCAAAAAAAATATTAGATCCTAATGGAGCTAAACTACATTTTTTTATTAAGGAAAATTTTTACAACGCAAAAAAGAAATTTAATTTAAAACAGAATAAACTTAATATTTATTTTGATCCAATGAGCCTTATTTAATTATGAGGTTTGGAATTTTCATTTGCATTTTTATTTTCATTGTTGCTTGTAACGCGCAGCTATCTAGAAATACGAATACTTTTACTTCTTCAAAAAGTATTGCAATGGGCGGCGCTGGTTTTTTACTCCCATCTTCAATTTCTCTAAAAATTAATCCTGCCATGAATCATTTAGATAGACAGTTTATTACTTCTATAGTTAAATATCCGGCTTCTATTTCAAGTCAAAGTATTGGTTTTAATTTTCCATTAGAAAAATTTCATTTTTCACCATCATTGAAATATATATCTTACGGTATTTTTCAAGAGTATGATGAAGATGCAAATTTTTTAGGTAATTATCATTCATATGAAACTTGGGTAGGCTCATCTTTTTCTAAAAAAATAATTAATTTTCCAATTTTTATAGGTGCTAATTTGAATTGGCATAGATCTTTTTTTAATGGGTTTAAAATTAATTCCTTATCGGTCGATATCGGGACAAAAATATTTTTTAAAAATATTAATAATGCAATTGGACTTTCTTTTCATCAAATTGGCATAGGACTTAAAAATAAAAAACCAATGCAGCTGATTCCTGAAATTGTGATTAGTGGTTCAAAAAAATTACGTTATTTACCAGCTGTTATATACATTGATTTATTAATTAATAATTTTATAAATGAAAATGAAATGTTTTTAGGTTCGTTATTTGAGATTAATAAAAAATTAAATTTAATGCTTGGTACTTCATCGAGAAAATTTGATCAAAATACATCTGAAAAACTTTCTAAGTCTATTTTAGGTGCTACTGGTTTTGGTGTTTTATATATGATAAATAATATTAATGTTCAATACGGAATATATTTATATGGAAATGGAGCGCAGATCCAAGCTTTAGATATAGGTATGAAGTTTTGATATATATAAAAATTTTTATTTTTTTAACAATGTTGTTAGCTCAAAACAATTATCCTATTGTTTTAATACATGGTTTTATGGGTTGGGGACCAAATGAAATGGGTGGATATTCTTATTGGGGGGGTGACAGTAGTTTAATTAAGGAACTTGAACGTAATGGTTCTAAGGTTATTGAAGTTTCAGTTGGGCCAATTTCATCTAACTGGGATCGAGCTGTAGAATCTTATTATCAAATTAAAGGTGGGCAGGTTGATTATGGATTATCTCATTCTCAAAAAAACAGGATAATTCAAAAACCAAAAAATAAAAAATATGATGGGTTTTATCCTCAATGGGACAATGAACACCCTATTCATATTATTTCTCATAGTATGGGTGGGCAAACAGCTAGAATGTTAGCTTATTTATTATCTCAAGAGTTTTTGATATCAGAAGAAAGGTATGAGCAATCTCAATTATTAGGTGAGACAAATTTGGGGTGGATTAAAAGTATAACTAGTATAGCTACACCGCATGATGGAACAACTTTAACATATATTATTACGAATACAATTCCTTTTGTGCAGTATTTTGCTGGTATAGCGGGAATTCTAGGTAACAATTATTTTAATTTTGATTTACAACACTTTGGATTTAATAGAGAAAAAAATGAATCATGGATAAGTTATGTTACTCGTATTAGTCAAAGCTCTATAATAAATACAAATAATTTTAGTACTTATGATTTAAGTTTAGATGGGGCTATGGAGCTTAACGGATATTTACAAGCATCTCCCGAAATTTATTATTTTTCTTTTGTTACTTCTACGACTTTTCGGGATGAAAAAACCGGATTGCAGCTTCCTATTGATGATACTCCATTACTTAATAAAGCTAGAGCAAAATTAATAGCGACACGATCTGGATATTGGTTAGATGGGGAACAAACAGATACACTGTGGTATGAAAATGACGGTGTAGTTAATACAGTGTCTATGTATGGTCCTACAACAGGTGCTAATGGGTCAGATCCAATCATTGAATATGATTCAAATGATTTATTAATTACTGGGCAGTGGTATTGGAGAAAAATTGAGGATATGGATCATTGGAGTGTTTTAGGGCATTTTGGTTCTAATACTAAAAAGTGGCGTGCTCGTAAAATTGTTTTAGACCATGTAAAATTA